>UMLT01054984.1_pt1 | contig 10718 bp, 7 predicted proteins | sample 1966641 | NCBI WGS metagenome assembly UMLT01 (sample SAMEA4836208, study PRJEB28245) | human gut metagenome | biome: gut microbiome; material: fecal sample | place: Denmark | collected 2008 | reverse complement strand
GGAGTTCAGCAGCACGTTCGCATACAGCAGATACGCCATGAAGTCCGCCGCGCTGAGCCGCCCCGCCTTGATGAACAGTGCCCCGCCGACGACAATCACGATGTACATCAGCCCGTCAAAAATGCGGTTCGACGTGCCGAACTGCGCCATCACGCGGTACGACTGCGCCTTGAGGTCCAGAAACTTCGCGTTGCCGTCAGCAAACTTCTTTTCCTCAATTTCCTCATTCGCGAACGACTTCACCACGCGGATGCCCAGCAGCGAATCTTCCACCTGCGCGTTGATTTCGCCCACCTGCTTGTTGCGCTCCTTGAAAATCTGCCGCATCTTGGTGTTGAAGCGCTTGGCGAAGTAGAGCATGAACGGCAGCACGGCGAACATCATCAGCGTCATGGGGATATTCATCGTGCAGAGGATGATGAAGGACACGAGAATCTTCACACCCGCAATCAGGAATTCCTCCGGGCAGTGGTGCGCAAATTCGGTGATTTCAAACAGGTCGGACGTGATGCGCGCCATGATCTGCCCGACTTTCGTGTCCGAATAGTACCCGAAGGACAGCTCCTGCAGGTGGTGGAAGATGTCGTGGCGCATATCCGTTTCCAGCTGGCTGCCCATGATATGCCCGATGGACTGCATGTAGTAGTTCGCCGCCGCGTCGATGATGCGCAGCAGCATGTAGACGCCGCCCATCATCAGCACGAACGGCACCGTCAGCGACGCGACGTCGTAGGTCGCGCGGGTCGTAATTGTGCGGACAATCAGCGGCAGCACCAGCTCGCAGATGGTCGTCAGCGCCGCGCAGCAAAGGTCGAACGCCATGGTCTTGCGGTACTTGCGGAAGTAAGGGAGGAAGCGCCGGACAAGGACGCTGGTACTGAGGGTATTGCGGTTCTCCTGCTTTGCCATACAAAAAAACTCCTGTTCGTAGATTCAAAGCCATTGTACCACGAACAGAAGCCTGTTTCAAGCATACGATTTTTTAGTTTCTCAGTGCGACGGAAAATGCGGCTTCAAATAGAATGCCAGTGCCAGCCCGCCGATGAGCAGTGCCATCCCGATGATGCCGACGATGATGAGAAACGGCATAAACGGCGCAGACATGCTCGACGCAGAGAACGACCAGCCGGATGCCGACACATTGCCGCCCTCGATGGCATTGCGGATTTCCTGCGGAACGTCCTTCATCGGCGTGCCGTCCTCATTGAAATACTGCACCGCACTTGTCCCGAAGCCCTGCGTATCCCAGCTGTCCGCTGTCTGGCTGACACTGCTGGTGACGACCCCGCCTAACAGGGCGAAAACAATCAGCAGTACACCCGCAATCGCAATGCGGATGCCCGCAACCCACCCGTACAGCCGCACGAGCTTCCCCAGAAAGTGCGGCAGACGGTCGGCGAGTGCATCCACCGCATCCGGCACGGCGCGCACGAAATCTGCGGCACTTGCGCCAGATTCCGCATGATGCTCCGGCACAGTTTCCTCCACCTCGGCGGACTTCTCCGGCTTCGGCGGGTCGTTGTCCTCCGCGGGCGCATCCTCCGACAGCAGAAAATCCGTCGTCACGCCGAACAACGCGGCGAGCTGCGGCAGCTTCGTCACCTCCGGCAGACTTTCACCCGTCTCCCACTTGCTCACCGACTGGCGCGACACGCCCATCATGTCCGCCAGCGCCTGCTGCGAATAGCCGCGCTTGCGGCGGTAATAGGCAATCTTCTCATTCAGCTTCATAGGCGTTCCTTTCTCCGGATTTTTCCCCTCTCCGGCTGATGAAATGATAGCACAAATGCGGCAGCAGGGCAACCAATCATGGTTGGAAAATGGCGCAACTGGTGGTTGCGATGCAAAAAAACATACCAAATCGCTAAATATGGACAAAAAGCTATTGACGAGCGTGAATCATCGTTATATAATTATCATGATATGCAGACAAAGAAATGTCCGCAGGAAAGAAGGAAAAGAACCATGAAGAACACGAAACGGGTTCTGGCGTTCCTTGTCGGCGCGGCGATGATGCTGCCGATGGCTTCGGCGGAAGGGACGCTTGCGTCCGGTGATTATGAGGCGACGAGTCAGGGCTTTGGCGGTGCGGTGACGGTGAAAGTCACGGTCACGGACGGCAAGGTCACGGCGGCGACCATCACCGGCGACAAGGAGACCGAGGCGATTGGCGGCGCCGCCATCAAGACGCTGACCGAAAAGCTGATTGGCGTATCCTCCGCCGATGAGGTGGACGCGGTGGCGAGCGCGACGGTGACGTCGAACGCGGTCAAGGCGGCGCTGGCGGACTGCCTCCGTCAGGCGGCGGGCGAAGAGAAGGCGGAAACCGCTCTTGTGGACGGCGTGTATACCGGCGATGGAAGCGGCTTCAACCTGACGCAGAAGGTGCAGGTGACGGTCGAAATCAAGGACGGCAAAATCGTGTCCGTGACCGTGGGCGACAATGGCGAAACGATGGGCATGATCGCCGCGGTGGAGGAGAAGTGGATTCCACGCGTGGTGGAGAATCAGAGCCTTGCGGTAGACGCCATCTGCGGCGCGACGGCGAGCTCCAATGGTGTCCGCGCGGCGGTCGTCAATGCGCTGGAGAGCGCGGGCATGGATGTGTCTGGAATGTACAAGGCGATTCCGAAAGTCAACGCGGCAGAAGAATATAATGTTGATATCGTGGTCGTCGGCATGGGTTCGTCCGGCACGACGGCGGCGCTGGCAGCGGCGGAATCCGGCGCGAACGTGCTGGCCATCGACAAGGCTGGCAAGTGGGGCGGCACGGGTGTAACGACTTCCGGCCCTGCGAACGTCAACGCGCCCAGTCAGGTCGCGAGCGAAATTGTGGATTGGAAAGACCCGATTAATGGCGTTCGTACCAAGGCGGCTGGCGAGCAACTGGTGGATGCGGATGCTCTCTATGCGACGTGGACGGACTACACGACGGTGGACGGCGCGCAGGGCGCGAAGCCGGAGCTGATTGCCAAGGTCATCTATGAAAGCGGCGAGACCTGCGACTGGCTGCAAAGCTATGGCTTCGAGTTCACCCCGGCGGTCGGCTTCGTCGGCGGCAAGTGGGCGATTTTCTCCTCTTATGTCGGTAAGAAGCAGCTGACGGAGAGCTTCTTCGCCAAGGCGTATGACCGCTACACCGAGATGGGCGGTCAGTACCTGCTGGAAACGGAAGCAACCGAGCTGATTATGCAGGACGGCAAGGCAGTCGGCGTGCGCGCGATCAAGGCGGACGGCACGAGCGTGACCATCAACGCCAAGGCGGTCATCCTCTGCACGGGCGGCTTCGCTGGCAGCGACGAAATGCAGGAGAAGTACATCGGTCAGGCGTACAAGCTCTTCGGCATGTCCACCAACGACGGCAAGATGATTGAGTCTGCCATCGAAAACGGTGCGGCGACCCGCGCCATCGGCATGTACCCGATGTCTCACTTCGTTGCGCCGACGGTCATCACCACGCAGTTCTCAGCCGAGGACAACGACATTCCCTATGGGTTGGTCTGCACGGCGGAGGGAATGGCGGTCAACATGAAGGGCGAGCGCTTCATCAACGAATCGTCCATCGCCATGAACGCTTTCTATCAGGGAAATCACTTCTACTATGTGTACAGCAAGGAGCAGATTGACATCCTGCGTGCGCAGGGCTTGAGCGCGAATGCGTCTGGCCGTTATCTGACGCAGGGCGGCATCAAAGCGGACGTTCCGCTGACGAACATCGACACCGTGATTGACGCAGGCATCGAAGCGGGCTTCATCTACAAGGCGTCTTCCTTGGACGAGCTGGCGGCGCAGATTGGCGGAGACTTCTCTGCTGATGCGCTGAAAGCGTCTGTCGCGGGCTACAACCCGGAGAACGACGCATTCGGCAAGGATGCTAGCAAGTTCGAGCGTCTGGGCACGGTCGCGGCGGATTCGGAATACTACGTCGCCTTCACTGGCGCGCCGTACATTTACAGCACCTGCGGCGGTCTGGACGTGAACGAGAACCTGCAAGTTCTGGACACGAATGGCAACGTGATTCCGGGTCTGTTCGCCTGCGGCACGGACAGCATGGGCGTTCTGTTCAACGAGGACAAGGCGTATACCAACTATGGCGGCTGCGCGCAGTCCTACTGCTTCGTCTCCGGCCGTGACGCTGGCGCTTACGCAGCGGCGCATCTGGAAGACTAATCACATATGCAATGCAAGGGCGTTCTCGAAAGGGGACGTCCTGTTTTGTTGCGCTCTTATCGCGCCCGCAGGCGCGATACCCCCTGTAACATGAAAAATCAAGAAACATGGGAGTGCAATGCGAAGGAGTCCAGAGGGCGACCGCAAAGCCATCTGGTCGCCTCCGCAGAGGCGAAATCTCCCTGCAACAAAAAAGACCAGCACCGAGAAACGACTTCTCCCGATGCTGGTCGGTCGCGCCCATCTGGCGCGACAATGTGCAAGTGGCTGATAAAGCGGCTTGAGGGGCGCTCCTGCGGGAGCGCGAAGTTACAACCGCTGCGCTGAAAGCGCTTCGCTGTTCAGCGCTCGTTTTGCGGAGTTGAGCGTGCTTAGCTTACTGGACTAACGGAGCAGCAGTTGGGGCGTTGCCCCAAACCCCACAAGGGACGCTGTCCCTTGACCCTGCAAGGGGCATTGCCCCTTGACCCGTTTTGGGCAGCCCGGCTTGAGCGCGTTACCCCCGATTAGCTTTTTCCGAAAGTTTTTATCCTTAGCCCAGCGTTACCGTGACCTGATGCGTCTTGCCATCCGCAAATACCGGCAGAACATTGCCCGCAATCGCCTGTCCATCCACCGTCACCTGCTTCACGCCGCGGCACACATGCGACGGATTCTCAATCGCAATCGCATACGTCGCCCCGCGGAAACGGCGGCTCACCTGATAGCCGTCCCAAGTGTGCGGAATGCACGGGTCAACCTTCAAGCCTTCCCAGTCCGGCTTGATGCCCAGAATGTAGTTGCTGATGACGTAGAAGTTCCATGCCGCCGTGCCGGTCAGCCAGCTGTTCTTCGCCTGACCGAAGTTCGGCGCGTCCTTGCCGGCGATCATCTGGCTGTATACATACGGCTCCATCTTGTGCAGGTCGCTGATTTCCTCGCGGTAGGCGGGGGCAATGCGGCTGTACAGGTCGAAGGCGCGGTCGCCGTGGCCGACAACGGTTTCCGCGGCGATAATCCACGGGTTGTTGTGGCAGAAGATGCCCGCGTTTTCCTTGTATCCCGGCGGATAAGAGGAAACTTCGCCCAGCTCGAGGTGGTACTCCTTGTAGGCGGGCTGGAGCAGCACGATGCCGTGCTTGGTTTCCAGATACTTGTGGACGGATTCAAGCGCCTTTTCCGCCTTGCCGTCCTTCAAGCCCACACCGCCCATGACGCAGTAGCCTTGGCTTTCGATGTAAATCTTGCCGTCCTTGCATTCCTTCGAGCCGATTTTGTGGCCGAAAGCGTCGTACGCGCGGACGAACCACTCGCCGTCCCAGCCGTCGCGCAGGATGGCTTCGTTCATCGCATCGATTTCCTTCTGGCAGGCGTCCGCCTTGTCGTCAAGTCCGCGGCGGCGCAGAATCGCGACCAGATCCGGCCCAATGGCGACGAACATGCCCGCAATCAGCACGGATTCCGCCACGCGCTCATCCGGCGCGTTCGGGTTGGAGAACGTCTGGAAGGATTCGCTCGGTTCGTCGGAAAAGCAGTTCAGGTTCAGGCAGTCGTTCCAGTCAGCGCGGCCAATCAGCGGCAGACCGTGCGGTCCCTTGTTATTGACGACGTGGTAGAAGCTCGCTTCGAGGTGCTCCAGAAGCGTTCCGCAGTCGTCGGGGTTGCAGTCGTAGGGCGTTGCGGCGTCGAGAATGCCAAAGTCGCCCGTCTCCTTGATGTACGCCGCCGTACCGGCAATCAGCCACAGCGGATCGTCATTGAAGCCGCCGCCGATGTCGTTGTTGCCCTTCTTGGTCAGGGGCTGATACTGGTGATAGCAGCCGCCGTCGCGGAACTGCGTCGCGGCAATGTCGAGGATGCGTTCGCGGGCGCGTTCGGGGATTTGATGCACGAAGCCGAGCAAGTCCTGCGAAGAATCGCGGAAGCCCATGCCGCGCCCGATGCCGCTCTCGAACATGGAGGTCGAACGGCTCATGTTGAACGTGACCATGCACTGATAGGGGTTCCAGATGTTGACCATGCGGCCCAGCTTCTCGTCGGGCGTGGTCAGCACATAGGCGGACAGCAGGTTGTCCCAGTGCTTCTTCAGCGCGTCGAACGCTTCGGCAATCTGCTCGTCGGTCGTCAGCTTCTCCAGCAGCGCCTTCGCAGGGGCTTTGTTGATGACGCTGGGCGCGACGAACTTCTCCGCCTGCGGCACTTCGACGTAGCCCAGCACGAAGTTGAAGCGGCGTTCTTCGCCGGGGGCGAGGGACACCTTCACCTGATGCGCCGCCATCGGCTGCCAGCCGGAAGCGATGGAGTTGCCCATTTTGCCCGTCATGACCGCCTGCGGGTTTTCAAAGCCGTTGTACAGCCCAAGGAACGTCTCCATGTCGGTGTCGAAGCCGTCCACGGGGGTGTTCACGGCGTAGAACGCATAGTGATTGCGGCGCTCGCGGTATTCAGTCTTGTGGTAGATGACGCTGCCTTCCACCTCAACCTCGCCGGTGGAGAAGTTGCGCTGGAAGTTCGTCATGTCGTCCTGCGCGTTCCAGAGGCAGAACTCGACGAACGACGTCAGGATGACATTCTTGGGCGCGTCGGAATCATTGCGCAGCGTCACCTGATGCACCTCGGCGTTCACGCCCATCGGCACAAAAGAGAGCTGGCTGGCGGTCAGACCGTTCTTCTGACCGGTGATGATGGTGTAGCCCATGCCGTGGCGGCAGGAATAGCTGTCCAGCTCCGTTTTGACGGGCTTCCAGCCGGGGTTCCAGACCGTGTCGCCATCCTTGATGTAGAAGTAGCGGCCGCCGTTGTCCACAGGCATGTTGTTGTAGCGGTAGCGGGTGACGCGGCGCAGTCGGGCATCGCGGTAGAAGCAATAGCCGCCGGCGGTATTGCTGATGATGCCGAAGAACTGTTCACAGCCGAGATAGTTAATCCACGGGTAGGGCGTCCGCGGCGTGTCGATGACGTACTCGCGGGCTTTGTCGTCAAAGTGACCGTATTTCATGCACCTAATCCTCCAGAGCAGCGGACGTAGCCGCAGTGATTGTTGCAATCTTATTGTATCACAGCTTTTGCGTTTACGCAAACGTTTTCGTGAATCTTTCGCAAATTTTTTTGTGGGAAATGGCGCTGAAGTGATGCAAAGAGGACAAAACAAACGGTTGCGCAAGCGGCGAATCAGCGGTTGACAAAGCGATAGAAAGCGTGCTACAATTCCCAGAAGGAGAAAGCGAAAAGGAAGGAACACACATGGATCGTATTTATCTGGATAATGCGGCGACGACCGCCGTTTCGCAGCCCGTGATGGAGGCAATGCTTCCTTATTATATGCAGGTGTACGGCAACCCGTCCTCCATTCATTCTACGGGGCGCGACGCGAAAAAAGCGGTCGAGCGCGCGCGGCGGCAGGTCGCGGCGGCATTGGGGTGCAGCGCGCAGGAAATCTATTTCACCGCGGGCGGGTCGGAGAGCGACAACTGGGCGCTCAAGGGCGCGGCGTTTGCGCATCAGGAGAAGGGGAAGCATATCATCACCACGCAGATTGAGCATCATGCCATCCTGCATACCTGCCAGTGGCTGGAAGCGCAGGGGTGGCAGGTGACGTATCTCCCGGTGGATGCGGACGGCTTCGTGACCGTCCAGCAGGTGGAGAACGCCCTGCGCCCGGATACCGTGCTGGTCAGCGTGATGGCGGCGAACAACGAAATCGGCACGCTCGAACCCGTCGCGGAGATTGGCGCACTCTGCCACGAACGCGGCGTACTCTTCCACACGGACGCGGTGCAGGCTGTCGGCGCGATTCCGCTGGATGTCGAGGCGCTCCACGCGGACATGCTCTCCCTCTCGGCACACAAGTTCCACGGGCCGAAGGGCATCGGCGCGCTGTACATCCGCAAGGGCGTGAAAATCGACCCGCTGATTCACGGCGGCGCGCAGGAACGCGGGCATCGCGCAGGCACGGAGAATCTGCCCGGCATCGTCGGCTTGGGCAAGGCGATTGAACTGGCGGAAGAGGGCTTGGCGGAGAACGCGGCGCGGATGACCTTCCTGCGCAATCGGCTGATCAGCGGCTTGACGGCGGCGATTCCCAACATGCGCATCAACGGCACGATGGACAAGCGCTTGCCGAACAACGTGAACGTGTCTTTTGCGGGCATCGAGGGCGAAGCGGTACTGCTCCGGCTGGATTTGGAGGGCATCGCGGCGTCGAGCGGGTCGGCATGTACGGCGGGCAGCCTTGACCCCAGCCATGTGCTGACGGCGATTGGCTTGACGCGCGACGAAGCGAAAGGTTCACTGCGGCTGACCCTTGGCACGGACACCACGCAGGCGGATATTGACGAGGTGGTAAAGAAGCTGCCGGGGATTGTGGAGAACCTGCGGGCAATGACGAATTGGTGCAGAAGCAGATGAATGCTTCCTCACAAGTCAACAGATAGAGAATAGAAAACGAGCGGAAGGCGATGCCGCTTTCCGCTCGTTTTGCTTACCGGCGATTTACAGGTTCAGCACCAGCTCCTCCTCGCCGTCCTCATCCACATTCCCCGTGTGCTGGAATCCCAGCGATTCGTACAGCCGCATCGCCGGAATATTCGCCTGATGGCACGTCAGCACAACGCGCCCGGAATCCCCGAGCGGCTTCGTCGCGATATAGTCCAGCACCGCCTTCATCGCTGCGGTTCCGTAGCCTTTGCCCTGCTCGGCGGCGTCAATCATCATGTGCCAAATGTCGTATTCCGGTACGTCTGGGTCGTAAATCACCATGACGTATCCCACCATCCGCGCGTCAGCGTAAATGCCGAACGGCTGGCACTGATTGCGGTAAACATACGCCTGTGCAAGGCTGCGAATCGGGTGGGAGACGTACTGCGTCTGGTCGTCGCGGAGCTGCAAATGGAATGCATCCAGAAAGTTGCTTTCGTCAATGGGCTTGAGCGTGATGTTCATCGGGTCAATCCTTTCCTAATTAAATCGTCTTTGGGGTGGCATCTGCCCATTTAACGGAGCACGATGGCATTTTCATCCCGAAAATCGGATTTTTGGGGAAAAGAAAAATCTGCGTGTTCGTCTTCCCGGCAATGCCTTTTTGTGCTATGATAAAAAGGCAAACAGAAAGGGGAACAAGCATGAAGATTCTCGTTCGCTATCATGACGGCGCAGTGCCGCTGACCATCCTGCCACAGGGGGACTGGATTGACCTGTGCGCGGCGGAAACCGTGACGATGCACGCGGGGGAGTTCCGCATTATTTCGCTGGGCGTGTCGATGCAGCTGCCGGAGGGGTACGAGGCGCACATTGTGCCGCGCAGCTCGACCTTCCGCAAGTGGGGGATTTTGCAGGCGAACAGCATGGGCGTCATCGACGAAAGCTACTGCGGCGATGACGACGTGTGGGGCTTTCCAGCGCTGGCCATGCGCGACACGACGATCGCGCGCGGCGACCGCATCTGCCAGTTCCGCGTGATGAGAAAGATGGACAAGCCGGAACTGGTGACGGTGGAACGCCTCGATAACGCTTCCCGCGGCGGCTTCGGCAGCACGGGTACACGATGAGAAAGAAAAAACGCCGGACGACGCGGCGCAGGGCGACACGCCGGACGATTTTCCAACTGCTGCTGACACTCCTGATGGCGGTGCTACTGTTCGTCCGCAGCGACGCGCCGAACGGGGATGATTTCCTCGCACCGATTCCGACGCAGCGGCCAACGGCAACCACCGCCCCTGCTTCATCCGCTGATTTAACGGTGTATTTCCTCGATGTCGGTCAGGCGGACGGCGCGATTCTCGTCAGCGACGGTCATGCCATGATGATTGACGGCGGCAAAGCCTCCGCCAGCCAATTTGTCTACGCCTACCTGACCAAGACGCTGGGGATTGAGCACCTTGACGCCATTATTGCGACGCATCCGCATGAAGATCACATTGGCGGTCTGCCCGGCGCGCTGAATGCCTGCACGGTCGGCACGGTGTATTCGCCCGTGACGCAGTGGGATACGAAGGTATTCAGCTCACTGGTGAAGTACACCGAAAGGCAGGGGATTTCGCTGACCGTGCCGAGCATCGGCGACAGCTTTTATCTCGGCAGCGCGCAGGTGACGTTCCTCTCCGACGGGCAGGGCTTCACGGACACAAACGACATGTCGCTGGTCGTGCGCGTGGACTGCGGCAGCACGTCGTTCCTCTTCACGGGCGACGCGGAGTGGAACGCGGAACACGCGCTTTTGGCAAATGGCGAACCGCTGCAGGCGACGGTGCTGAAAGTCGGTCATCACGGCAGTGAAACCTCGACGTGCTATGCTTTCCTGCGTGAAATCATGCCGCAGTACGCCGTCATCAGCGTCGGCAAGGGCAACACCTACGGCCATCCGGCGGAAAGCACCCTGAGCCGCCTTCGCGACGCGGATGTTGTTGTTTTCCGCACCGACGAGCAGGGGACAATTATCTGCCGCTCCGACGGGCGGAACGTGACGTTTGAGACGGAAAAGTGACGACCGAAGGGGGCAAGGGGGCGAACGGAAAGCCCAACCTTTTGCCTCCGCAGAGGCGAAATCCCCTGCAGCAAAAGCGTTGTATAAG
>UMLT01051800.1_pt1 | contig 10968 bp, 18 predicted proteins | sample 1966641 | NCBI WGS metagenome assembly UMLT01 (sample SAMEA4836208, study PRJEB28245) | human gut metagenome | biome: gut microbiome; material: fecal sample | place: Denmark | collected 2008 | reverse complement strand
GCGGCCTCCGGTCTCTGGTCTGGGAGTTCGATAACGGGAGGGCTACGGCGTGCGGGTGCGGAACCGACTGTTATAGACATTGGAGCGTGCAAGCGGAAAGCATTATGTCGGTTATAAAAAGATCGGATAGTGGTCATTCAGCCGAGGCATATGATATTGATGAGCTTAAAAATAACTGGAATCATTGGGTGAGGACAGGAGAGATATTGTTTATGTCGGGAAATGGGAGATGGTAATATAATTAACAATTTAAGATATGGATCATTATTTGGCTACAATTCAAACGATATTAGATAGATGTGATGATAACAACACATCTCTTAGTATTGATGACATAGAAGTGATAAAAATAAATCTATGTAGAATAATAGAAAGGGCTAAGAATATTTGTCGCAATTATTACAACAATGTTAATCTATTAAATATGGATACAGAAAATAGAATCAAACAGGAGCAAAATAAACCTATAGGACTGATTTGTCATAATATCCATGAGCTGACTTACGCAATGCATGAGTTTAACAATGGAAAGTATGACGAGACTCGAACGGGGGAGGTCATCAACGAGATATCTACTATGTCCAAGGAGATAGGATGGCCGGTAGTGGTGATGGATACGCTTGAGTATTATGCAGGCAGTGCTGATGATGAGGTTCTGGAAATGGATGTGCATGAGTATGTCAATAAAAAATACAATGATTATCATATTGTTTATATCTGTAATACGTATAATGATATGGTAGAGAGATTAGATGGTTATATATATGGAATCATGGATAAGGATGGGAAGGTAATATGTGATTTGACTGAACCGGATTACATGAATCTTATGAGCGAAGGTGTTATCGATGAGGATAATATGGTGGATGATGATATGATAGATCATGTATTAGGATTCAAGGTTAAAATAGTCATATTAAACGAAGAATCATATGGGAGCTACAATAACCGTAATTGGATCGGAGTGGATATCATTAGATAATTCTCTACCAGAAGCACAGAAACCATGTTATTTTTTGGATAGAGAGAACATTTTTCGTGGGGTAATGGATGAGTCGGGTGATGTATACGAGATATTGGATAATGATACCAATGATGTTGTATATCATAGTAATATAGAGGATGGATATATAGTTTTTTTGGAAATAGTAATTTAAGGAGGATATTTATGGCATATTTAGCAGTCAACAGAAACGGGGAGGAGCTTGTATTTAATGATTGTCCTATTTATGATAGGGTAGAGGATACATGGAAAATACCTATGCTTAGATGGGGACTTGTTTATGACGATCCAGATGATCATAACGCGGGTGTTCATGAGGATGAGGTAAGGGATGATGATTATGGTGTAACATTACCCAACGGAACAATCGAGAGAATAATAGGTAGGGCATTGACTTTCGCCAATGAGCCAATAGAAATCGTAACAATAAAAAGCCATGAGTAAAGAATATAAAGCGGTAAAGAATTATATCCATAATGAGCTTAAGCTTACCAAGGAAGATATAATCAATGCAATTAGATCTGATATAAGACAATATGTTGAGAGGTGTATAAGTAATACTTATGGGAATGATAATAATATAGAGCAGTGGATTAAGCTTATGGTGGATAATGAGCTTAAAAATAAAGATTTTAATGTCATTCCAAGAATGGTAGAAAAAGTATTAAAAGATAAGATGTTAAACGATATAGAGATTGTTGTAATAAACAAGAATTTAAATGATTGAGAATATGGAGGATAAGGATATTTTAGATAAGGCAAGAATGGAGGGCATGAACCAAGGAGTATGGCTGGCGGTTCAGGAACTAGCCCACGACGGGCGATGGACGCAAGCCGCGGAGGAGCTGGTGTCTTCTTGTGGATTGACTGAAGATGAGTGTAGAAAACTACAAGAGGAAAGTGGGTCGTTTGATGATGAGATGCTTGAGTTTATTGATACGATATTCGGTAGTAAGATAGATTTAGATGAGGATAATCAGATGATTGATATAGATATATCTACAATGAAAGTAGGTGAGACGTATAGCTTCATGAACAACCAAAAGGAGATGGTGGAGATCAAGGCTGTAAAAAGATCAAGGTTGGGGTGTAATGGATGTTATTTATCAAATAGCGAGTTATTATGCAAGGGGTGTAATAAGAGTGAGCGTGAGACGAATGATAATATAATGGTCGTTAGGATAGATAAAATGGATAATGTATATCGTAATAATCATCCTCTGGATCCGGGAATAGGAGTAGTTCACTCTTTTAGAATAAATAATAAAATTATAAAAGCGGTAGCATGTCAGACAGTCATTAGGGATGGCATTTGTAATAAATGTTGTTTTGTGGATACGAATATTTGTTGTAACATGAGATGTTTTAGTAGTGTTAGAGAGGATGGTAAAAGTGTAATTTTTAAGAAAATAGAATTATGAACAAGAGCATGAGTTTAATAGATAAATTAGAAGATTTGGTGGCTAAGGTAGACACCGAATACCAAGAGAAGATGGAGGCGGTGATCCGGGAGATAGTTCCGGGGATGCCAGAAGTTAGTGTACGTCATGCCGCCGAGTGCATGTGTACGGACAGGATGGGGAGTATGATGGATATTGATCTTTACATATTGAGAGAAGAAGATAGACCTTATGAATGCTATTATCTAAATAAATTGTTAATGGATAGGATAGGCAGAGTAGCCAAAATGCATGAGAATAAAAGTTATGAATATGATATGAATGATAATTATTGGTGTGCTACCTGCGGATCTCATTCTCACAAGGAGGATTCTAAAACAGGATATTGCTGGCATTGTGATACGAATAATTGGGTTAGGGAAGATGAAATGCAAGGAAGATTGTAGAAGAGACAGCGGAAAACGAATTGTCGTGGAAATGGCGAAAGCTATTAACGCCCACTGGAAAAGTTGTCCAAACCTCTCTGGGGATAATGATCGAATGTGTAATCATTCGTTTGACTGCGATCAGAATTGCGAGTATATGAAGTCTTTTATTAAATCACTAGAGAAGATAAAAGTGAATCAAGGGAAAGATAAGTCTATTAAAAAAGTGCTTGAGGATATAGGGAATAAGGCTATTGAATCTTCATATACAAATATGTATGATTGGCAGCGCAGGGATCTTTCAAAAGAGGATCTGTTTGAGTATGCGGAGGAGATGAGGAAATGTCTTGATAAGATATTTGATTTGGCAATTGATGAAAGGTTTAAATAATTCAACACAAAATCATATAAGATGATAACTTCTATAAGGATAGACGACAACAAGAAGACTCCATTTAAATATATCCCAAAGATAAAAGCGTTCAAAAATGGCTCTGAGTTTATATTCAAGCCCGGTGTGAATGTGATTGTAGGCAAGAACGGGAGCGGGAAATCAACCCTCCTGAATATGATATCGAAGTACATGTTGTGCGAGAAAAAGATGTGTTCTGAATTACCGTCAGAAGCATTGTATTTCCCGGATATATTTGATGATGACAAGGTGCTTGACGGGATCAGTATTAAGTCGGATTATATTGGGAAAGTCTTCCATCTCCTACAGCAAACTGAAATGAGAAAGGATGATATATTGGATAATATCAATAATTTAAGTTTGTATATGAATGGAACATCTAGATCCTCTGGGGAGAAGAACCTTCATGCCATGAACTCGCTTTTTGATTTTGTGTTTAACCAAGATGAGTATGCGTTTCCGATACAGAAGCTTATGGAATTTAAGAAAAAGTCAAATGAGTTCTGGGCAAACAGGATCGACAATCTTTTAAAATACTACAAAGACAATCATGTGGTATTAATGGAGAAGGATTTTGAGTATACAATCCTTATGGATGAGCCGGACAGGAATTTAGATATTGACAATATCATGGATCTGTACAAGGTATTGTCATTTCATAAACCGCAAACACAAATTATAGCCGTAATTCATAACCCGGCTTTGATTTACAAGTTGAGCAAGTTGGACCACGTGAACTTTATCGAGATGACGAAGGGATATCTGAAAAAGGTTGTTAGTTTCATGAATAAAAATAAATAAAATAAGATAAGATATGGAAGTGGTGATTAGAAATACAAGAGGTGTAGAAGGATGTGATTTCGGATATTCAATAAATGATTCGGAGATGATAATCAATGATGGGACAATTAGAACTATCAGCAAAACAGATGGATTCGGCGTATTAACCAGCAAACATATAAGGGTTGACAACAATTGGGTCGAGATTGAGGAGATAAGACACTATGCAAGATTGATAAGAAAAGTCAAGTATATGCTATTGGAAAAGACGGAACATACGCAAGATGAAGACGAGTTGTTATCGGTATTAAAGTCAATATAAGTATGATAATCAATAATGAATTAGCGATCGAGATACGGGAATGGGCAGATAAATACGAAACCGCCGACTTTATCTCCAGTGACCCCGTCCAGTTCCCAAGGCGGTATTCCGGGCGGGACGCGGAGGTCAGCGGGTTTATCACCTCGTGGCTCTCGTTCGGGAACCGAAAGGCGATCATCGGGGCGGCGGAGCGGATGGACAGGGAGTTTGGTGGCAGTCCTTACGGGTGGCTGATGGATAGGCAATATGTGAAATATAAGGGAAATATGAAGAAGGTCTACAGATTCCTGTCATATTATGATTTGTACAATTTTTGCAGCCGGCTTAAATCCCTTTATATGGGATTTGAAACCATGGAAGACATGGTTTTGACATCTCCCAAAAGACCGCCGGTGACAAAGTTAGCTTATCTGTTTTCCGGGATTAACGGCATCCCGGTTTGTGTCGAGGGAGGATTGGCGTGTAAGCGGCTATCCATGTTCCTTCGCTGGATGGTACGAAAGGACAGCCCGGTGGACCTTGGTATTTGGCAGAGAGTGGATCCGAAAGACCTCATTATCCCTCTTGACGTGCATGTCCACAATGTGGCCTTGGAATTAGGGTTGACAAGCAGGAAAAGGGTGGATATGAAAGCTGCCATGGAAGTAACGGAGGCTATGAGACAGATATTCCCTGACGATCCAGCAAGGGGTGACTTCGCTTTGTTCGGATATGGGATAGAGAAGATAAAAGATTAAGACAATCACTTAAAATATAATAATATGAAAATTCAAGTAGAATTAAATTTAGAAGATGTATTTGAGGAAGCTATGTACAACGAAGCGACGTTGAAAGAGGAGTTTACCAGCTCGGTCAGGTTAGCTGTAATACGTGAACTTAAAGAAAAGTTCAAGAATGAGTTGATGAGAGAAATATCCAATCCGATATCAGAGAAGCTTGAGGATATAGCGAGAGAATCAATGAACGATCTCATCGAGAACGCCAGCAAGAAGAAGTATAAATTTAGAATAGATTATATGGAAGAGGAACTGACGGTCGATGAGCTTATAAGAGGTAGGATCAAGAAAATCGTAGACAGCAGCATTGAGACAATCATAAGCTCAAGAGCTAAATCTTTTGTCGATGAGTTGAGAAAAAGGTATGATATGGCATTTGCTACCTTCATCGTGGATAATATGAGAAAGCAAAATATGTTGAAGGATGAGAAGATAGCTGAGCTGTTAAAAGATAATCCAGATGAGAAGTAGGGAAGATGCCAAAAGAAGGCTGCGATCGGTGCTCATGGCGTCGGCCGTTCCCGAAAGGATGATATTAACTATTAATAATGTTTATTTAATTTAATTCAAAAACAAAATGTCTACTTTTGTAGACACATAAAAATTGCATATATGAAAAAGAGTGAGTTTGTAAAGAAATTGGAGAAGATCATCGATATGGTTAAGACCGAAGATGATGGTTTCGAGTATGGTGGTAAAGTCATTTTCTATAAAGAAGATGATAGTAACTATGAAATCTCGGTAATGAACATTGAGATGAATTTGGAAGTAGAAGCCAATGTTATGGCTGGTATGGATGATACGAATTTTACCTGCCTTATGAGTGAGGTTTATAAACGAAAGGCAGTAAAGGCTATAATGATGGAGAAGGATGACGATGAAGACAATTAATGAGATGACCAATCAGGAGATATATGATCTTACTGACGAGCAGATAGATAGATTGATCATAACAAGATGCGCTAAGGAGGGTGTTAGGTTTGTGGACGAACCTCCAGTTATGAAGACATACGACTATAAACCTATTTCTCCATCTAATTTCTTCTACCTTTTAGAAGGATTGAGCATAGCTGTTTTTAATCAGGATGATGCTATTAAAATAGCTAAGTTCTTAAGTAAGTTTGATTTATACAAGACTACATACGATTTCACTATATCCAATGATAAGATATATAATAAGTTGGATATAATCAATATCAAACATATTCCAATGTTTGATACGAAAGATGAGGAATCCTACAAATCTATAAAGGACAAGAATAATAAGATTGAGGAGGAGTATAAAGATCAGGTAGATAAATACAAGAAGGATATAAAAAGAATGAGTGAAATCCATGCCGAGATCTGGTCGAAGGTAATCGATGTAAGAAATAAGATTGATCATATGAATCATCTTAGATTCCTTTTTGTAAAGGAATATCTTCCGTTGGTGGATCACGACACGGACAAGGCTATGATATTTTTCAAGAAGGCTTATGACGTGGATGATGATACGGAAAGATATATTCGTGAAGGGATAAAGGATTACCCATTGTTTAACAACAACATAGATTAATAAGATGCACAATTGGTTTAAATGTACGGTTTCTTATGAGACCGATGCCGAGAACGGCATGAAGAAGAAGGTAAAGGAAGAGTATTTAGTAGATGCCTTTTCTTATACCGAATGTGAGGCTAGAATTATAGAGGAGATGAGACCGTTTATCTCCGGTGAGTTTGGCGTTGATATCAAACGATTCCGGATAGCGGAATTATTTGCCATGGATGGAGACCGGTTCTATAAGGTCACGGCTGATTATATTACGATAGACGAGAAATCGAGCAATGAGAAACGCAAGGCGTTTAACTACATCGTTCGGGCCAATGACCTTGATCATGCCAAAAAGAATTTCGAGGAAGGCATGAAAGGAACCATATCAGATTTCGTTGTCACTTGTATCAAGGAAGAGAAGAAACTGATGGACTTCTACGAGTTTGATGGTAAGATCAGGAATCCGGAGAAACATGAGAATAGTAAGCAATAAAACTAGCTATGAGACCACATCATCCGTCGCCGAGAAGTTGATGGAGATAAGCAAGATGGAGGGTACGATTTATCGTATCCTCACATTGTCTAACAAAACTTATCTAGCTTCTAAATTAGGATATAGCAGATCGGGGTTCTATAAGAAGATACAAAACAGGAGTTTTAATATCCGGGAACTAGCTCAGATATTCGACACGATCATCAATTTCAAGGAACAGGATTGGGCGGAGAGTAAGATAGATAGGCTTAAAAGATATAGGGCCATAAGCCTTATGGAGTTCAATAAGAATTATAAACGAAAGAAAGCATGAGAGGTAGGATGTTGCCGTGTGAGAGATGCGGGAGGATGGTAGCTGTCAGAAGCAAAGGGTTATGCCAAGTATGCAGGGCCAAGGAGCTACCGCCAAAGGGAAGGACGGCGATACGAGTGAAGGCCAAGCCGAAGGGACGAAGCCTCAGCGTCTTTTTTGGCGCTCATGTGGCAAGATTAAGTATGGTAAGAAGATCCCTTACGGGGATGTATATACCATGCCCCGGAGTAGGCAATATATGCCACTTATATCCTAAACGAAGATATAAGTCTGTCGCTGAGGATAATGATAATGTTATTTATTTGACGATAGACGAACACACGAGGTTTGACTATCTGCTAGACACGATGGATTTTGATCGGCTTTTAGAGGAGTTCGGTGACACATGGCTTTTAGTGGCCAAAAAGATGAGGGATCTCGCACCTAAAGTCGAGGAGGATGGTAAATTAAAAACCAGATTATTATTATGGATAGAAGAAAACAAAGATTACTTCTAGCTCTCGGATACGAGGCTATAAGTGACACGATATATAATAACGGAACGATTATGGAAGTCATAAGCGATCAGGAATCGTTTAATGACATGAGAATCCGTTTATCTAAAAGGCATCATATGGTCATCACGAATGATGGAGTGGTAATAAAGGCGAGTTTTGATAAAGAAATGAATGAGCATGCGCCATCATATTACTGGCGATCATCACTTCCAATATTAAGGGCATATCATACAGATCCTAAATTTACCGCATTCTTTGGCATATTAGACGTTTTATCAACGGTTCCGAAGGAAGATATCTATGAGGAAGAAAAACCTGTTGACGAGCCTAAGAAAGAACCTAAGGAGGAGATAGAAATTGAGTATGATCTGGAGACTGAGCAACAGTATTATGCCGCTGAGTGGATCAAGGATATCCCGACACCAGTCTTATACAGAATGACCGTGGCTGGCAAGCGTGTTTATTATGAAATGGGAACTGATGGATACCCTATCATATATGATGGGGCTACCAATAATATTGCGAATGGGTATTGTGATACTTCCGGGGCATTAGAAAAATGGAAAAATGAGATGAGACTCAAGGGTAAGGACCCAGACGAGTACGCCGACTACCGGGCTGACTTGGGTACGATCATGCATTACTTATTTGGATTGTATCTGACGGGAGTTAAGATAAAACTGATTCCAACATGGATAAGAAAAGCTGTCAAGGAAGCTAAGTTGAGAATAGACAAGTATAGGATGGAGCGGATATTAGTGGATAATATGGATGAGTTGATAGAAGACCTAATATCATTCGCTATATTCTGTAAAGAAAGACATGTAAAACCTGTGTTGATTGAGAAGATGTTGAGGTCAAGGAGATTGAAAGTGGCTTCCTCTGTGGATGCCGTGGTGGAGATGGATAGCGAGCCGGAGATGGTGGAGATAGAGGTCGAGACAGGAGAGCTCTATAAGACTGGAGCCAAGAAAGGCCAACCTAAGACAGAGAAAAAGAAGATAAAGAGATGCAGGAGGATATTTGCTATATTGGACTTCAAATCAAACAGGAAAGGCAATTTTTATGATGAGTATGCTTTCCAGCTTGAGTTATATAGAAGAATGATAATGGAGAACTACGGAAAGATATTGGAGATAGAGGAGATATATAACTTCGCTCCGGGTGATCCTACCGCCAAGACAAGCCAATATAAACTGAAGAGACAAACTGATAATCCTATACTTAACATGGCTACAGTCGTATATCTCCAAGGTAAGTATAAGTTCGAGAAAACCAATTATACGGTTACATCAAGAATAGGATCTTTGGATATAGAAAGTGATTTTGAATTGAATAACTTGATAAGAAAAGAATCACTGAGAGATTATATTTATCGAATCATGAGTGAGAGGATAGGATAATGGAGTTTAGGGAATTTGACAAGAGCGTTCACAGATATGAATTGGATCATAGTAAGCCAAGAAGAAAGCTGACGTGCCCGCAATGCGGCAGGGATAGATGCTTTACGCCGTACGTAGATGTAACCACCGGACAGATAGTAGGGGAGCAGTTTGGGGTATGTGATCACAAAAATAAATGTGGTTATTTTAAATATCCAACAGGCAATGAGCTTGGGAGCAATGATCTTTTTACCGATTCTAACAAAGTGCTAAGAAGATACAGGCCTCCTGTGAACCCAGATATAGCCAACTGTATCCCAGTAAACAAGATGTTTGAGACCCTTAATCCTTTCGAGGCATCCGATCTTCAAGATTATCTATCCAATATCTTCGGATCGTATCATACCAATAGGGCATTTAACTTGTATAAGGTGGGGATGATGAGATTCGGGGACTGGGGTAAGTGCTGTGTGTTCTGGCAACTGGATAAGAATTGGGTAGTGCGGACCGGGAAGATAATGGACTACGGGCCTGACGGGAAGAGGGTAAAGGTTCCCATGGATCATGTATGTTGGGTGCATATACTGGACGGTCAGGATTACCTGCTTAGGCAATGCCTGTTCGGGGAGTTTCTTATCAACTTCTATCCCAATGACGCTCCGGTGTATATAGTAGAGTCAGAGAAGACGGCTGTTATCTGTAACATCGTGTACCCTAGTAGGTTGTTTATGGCCTGTGGCGGTATCCATATGCTGAAAAGGGAGATGATAGAGACATTGGGTAGGAGGCGGATAGTCCTGTACCCGGATAAGGGCGACGCTTTCAACGAATGGAGAAAGAAGGTAGACAAGGATATGAGGGGGATGAATATAGAGATAAGTAATTTTCTAGAATCAAAACCCAATATAGATGAGGGGATGGATATAGCGGATTATTTTATAATTAAACAAATTTATAACAATGGCAAAGGTAGTTGATAATTACAAGGGATTCAAGGTGCTTGAAATAACAAGACAGGAGATGATGGATAAGCTTACCAGATACGGGTGCTTAGGTATTTGCGATATGTGTAACAGACCTACGTCCGTGGGCTATTATGTAGCGGTAATCAATCAATGGATGTGCGAGGACTGTTATAATGATTTCATCAAATCGGTTGACAGGTATGAGGAGGATATGAGAATAGAGAACAGAAATTTTGATAGATTCTGCAATCTATTTAATGTTGAGATAGAAGAAAAGGTATGAAAGAACTGTCTTTAGCCCAGAAAGCTATGTTAAACGGATCCGTATGTCCATATTGCAAGATCCCATCCACTATGATAAATACGGTGGAGGGGAAGCAAGTTGGGTGCGAGAAGTGTAGGGCTTGGATGAGATCCGATCCTTTTGGGAAACCGATGGGGAGGCTGGCTAAGCCGGATCTTCTTAGGAGTATGGATATGGTAATGACTGAGATTAATATATTTGCGTATAGGACAAAACGGGATGTACAGGATATTTACAAAAGCCTATCTGGTGAATTGGATATACCAATAGAACATGTATCCCCATATAAGATGTCTTTGCCATCACTACTTAATACCATGAGATATATTGAAAAGTATGGCGATAATCATATACGGATATATGAT
>UMLT01027135.1_pt1 | contig 10984 bp, 9 predicted proteins | sample 1966641 | NCBI WGS metagenome assembly UMLT01 (sample SAMEA4836208, study PRJEB28245) | human gut metagenome | biome: gut microbiome; material: fecal sample | place: Denmark | collected 2008 | reverse complement strand
CGCTGGCCGATGCCGACGTCACGCTCTACGCCGTGCGGCGGGGATCGTTCTCCTCGCTGCTGCCGCTCGAAAACTACACGCGCCGCACGGAACCCGTGGGCGGCGTCTATACCCTCGACCTCGAAACCGAACGCACCTACGTGCTCGCCTCGCTGCGGCTGGCGCAGGAGCTGTTCGGCTATCCGGGCCGCGCCTCGGCGCTCGTCGTGCGCCTCGCTCCCGGGGCCGATGCCGCGGCGGTCCGCAAGGCCGTTGCGGAGGCTGCGGGCGACGGATTCCGCGTCCGCACGCGCGACGAACTGCGCGCTTCGTTCTACCGCATTATGACCTACGAGAAGTGGGGCATCTTCTTCATCGCCCTGCTGGTGCTCATCATCGCTTCGTTCTCGGTGGTGGGGGCATTGGCCATGCTGATCGTCGAAAAACGGGACGACATCTCCACGCTCCGCGCCCTGGGGGCCGACACGGGCCTCGTCCGCGCCGTGTTCCGCACCGAAGGGTTTCTGATATGCGGTCTGGGCGCTGTCGCCGGCATGACGCTGGGCGTTGCCGCGACTCTCGCGCAGCAATATTTCGGGCTGATCGAGATTCCGGCCGAGACCTTCCTCACGAAGAGCTATCCCGTCGAATTCCGACCGACTGATCTGGCGGTCGTCGCCGCGTCGTTCGCCGCCGTGGCCGCCCTCCTTTCGAACATCACCGTCCGCAGTATGATTAAAACCGACCGATTATGAAACGATTCCTCCGCATGGCGGCTTCCGCGGCCTTCGTGCTGCTGCTGTCCGCCTGCGCCCGCCACAAGATCATCCCCGACGACACGCTGGCGCAGATTTTCCACGATGCGTTCCTCACCAACGCCTACATCGGCAGCGAGGGCGTGAAGACCGACTCGCTGCGCATCTACGAGCCGATCTTCGCCCGCTACGGCTACACGACCGACGACGTGCACTACACCATCGGCAACTTCTCGAAGCGCAAGAGCGCCCGTCTGGGCGACGTGGTCGAGCGGGCCATCGAGATGCTCGAACGGGAGGGTAAGATCTATAACCAGGAGGTCGCCGTGCTCGACACGATCGACAACGTCGCCCGCCGCACCTTCACGCGCACGGTGCTCGCCGATTCGCTCATCCGCGTCGGGTCGCTGCGCGACACGGCCCGTTTGAGCTTTACGCTCGACGTCGAGCCGGGCGAATACAGTCTTTCGCTCAAATACCTCGTCGATTCGCTGGACCGCAACCAGCGGGGGCTGAAAGGCTCCGTGTGGCTCGAACGGCGCGACAGCTCGCGCACCAACGTCTACACCACGACCCTGCGGCGCAACCGCGAGGAGAGCTTCTCGCGCCGGTTTACGACCGACACGACGCACCGCCGCCTGCGCATCGACTTCCTGACCTTCAACGCCAGGCCCGAGCGGCCTTCGGTGACGGTCACCGACCTCAAGGTGGAGTACATTCCCCCGACCCGCACGGCCGTCGAAAAACTCTACGAACAGCAACTCGACATCCGGATTTTCGCCGATGACTTCCTCCGCGCCGCGGCCATCCCGAAGGATAGCCTCTAACCTGCTGTGGACGCCGCAGGGCCTCGTCCGGCATCCGCTCCTGACACTCGGGGCGGACGGCCGCGTGCTCTCTGCGGAGTGTTGTCCCGATCCGGACCGCCTCGCCGCCACGGAGTTCTATGCGGGGCTGCTGGTCCCGGATTTCCCGGCCGACTACCGCGCCGCGTTCGATGGCATGCGCGTCGCCGCATTGCCGCTTTCCGAACTGCTGCCGCGAATCGTGACGCCCGGCGGGGCGCTGGTCGTCATCTCGGGACTCGACTACGACTCGCTGCGGCTCACGCCGCAGTCGCAGATCCGGAAGTTGTGAGGCTGCCGTATCCGGGCCGAACGTACGCCGTCCTCCTCCCTGAAGGAGAAACGGGGCGGGTTCGGATGGGCGAACAGGGCCGGAGGCCGTGGGAGCGGCGGCCGGCGGTCCGATTTTTCGACTTCCGGGGTTATATCGGTAAATGCTCCTCGACCGTGCGCCGCAGGTGCTCGCGATCGAGGTGGGTGTAGATTTCGGTCGTGAGGATGCTTTCGTGCCCCAGCATCTCCTGCACCTGACGGATCGAGGCGCCGCCTTCCAGCAGGTGCGTCGCGAACGAGTGGCGGAAGGTGTGGGGGCTGATGCGCTTTTCGATCCCGGCCCGACGGGCGGCCTGCTTGAGGACCGTGAAGACCATCACCCGCGTAAGCTGTCCCCCGCGGTTGTTCAGGAAGACGATCTCCTCACCCGTCCGGACGCTCCGCCGCTCTTCGAGGTAGCGCTGGATGCGGTCGCGGGCCGTTGAACTGACCGGCACGATCCGCTGTTTGTCGCCTTTGCCGATCACGCGGATGTACCCTTCGCCGAAAAAGAGGTCCTGCATACGCAGCGACGTGAGTTCCGAGACCCGCAGTCCGCACGAATAGAGCACTTCGAGCATGGCGCAGTCGCGCAGCCCCTTCACGGTCGAGGTGTCCACGGCGGCGATGATGCGGTCGATCTCGGCGGTGGTCAGCACGTCGGGCAGCTGGCGGCCGAATTTGGGCGTCAGGACGAACTCCGCGGGCGACGATTCGATCTTGTCCGAGATCATCAGGAAGTTGAAGAAACTCTTGATGCCGCTCAACGCCCGGGCCTGCGAGGTCTTCTCGCGTCCCCGCTCGTAGAGCCACGCCATGTAGCGTTCGACCATCTGCGGTTCGACCTTGTGGGGCGCGACGTCCCACTGGCGCAGGATGAAGTGCGCGAACTGCATGTAGTCGCGCATGTACGATTCGACGGTGTTTTCCGAGAGCCGCTTCTCCAGTTTTATATAGCTACGGTAACGGCGGCCGGTTTCGTCCCACTTTTTTGTATTTTCTGCCATCTTTTGGTCCGCTGAATCCGGGATTATTGTAACTTTGTCCGAACGAAGGTACGAAAATTTTACATAATATGGATTATACGGTTCTCCATATCGCGGTCTCCGACGACGAACAGGCTGAAATCCTGACCGCCGAACTGGCCGATTTTCCGTTCGAGAGTTTCGAAACCGAAGGCGGTCTGCTGAAAGCCTATATTCCGGCCGTGCGGCTCTCCGGCTGCAAGACCGATGTCGACGCCCTGCTGGCGCGCCGCGGGGTCGAAGGGCGTTATGCCGTCATCCCGACCCAAAACTGGAACGCCTCCTGGGAGAGCGATTTCCCGCCGGTCGACGTCGAAGGCCGCCTGCGCATCCGCGCCCCGTTCCACGATCCGGCTCCTGCGGGGGAGATGGAAGCGGTCGTGCTGCCCCGGATGTCGTTCGGCACGGGTCATCACGCCACCACGTGGCTCATGTCGCGCGCGGTGCTCGGCCTCGGAGTTGCGGGCCGCACGGGACTCGACATGGGCAGCGGCACGGGCGTGCTGGCGATCGTCGCCGCCAAATGCGGCGCGGCGCACGTCGACGCTGTGGACATCGACGACTGGGCGGACGAAAACTGCCGTGAAAATGTCGCCGCGAACGGTGTCGCGGACCGGGTCGAACCGATGCTGGGCGACGTAGGGCGGATTGCCGGGCGGCGCTACGACTTCATTCTGGCCAATATCAACCGCAACGTTCTCGTGGCCGACATGCCGGCCTATGCCGCGGCGCTGGTCCCGGGCGGCGACCTGGTGATGAGCGGATTCCTCGAAGCGGACACTGCGGCCGTTACCCAAGCCGCTGCGGAACAGGGCATGGAGACCGTCGCGGCCGAAACCCGCGAGGGCTGGATGATGATACGTGTTAAAAAGAAGAAGTAATCCCGGTCGCATGCGATAAGTCCCCGCCGAGGCGGGGATTTAGGGGTGGGTCAGACTTGTAAACGCGGCGTTCCGCCGCGGGAACAGCGGTCCGATCCGGAAAGCGTTCAGGAAAAGAGATTAATTCTGTGATTTGAAAACCTACAAGGGCCGCGGCATCGTGCTGCATACGCTCAAATACGGCGACACGTCGATGGTCGCCTACCTGCTGACCGATGTCGGAGGCCGCCGCAGCTACATGGTGCAGGGGGTCCGCAGCCGCAGCGGCCGGGGTTCGAAGCTGGCGCTGTTCCAGCCGATGTTCCCCGTCGAGTTCGAGGGGCTGGAATCCCCGCGGCAGCAGATGGACCGCTTCAAGGAGGTGCGCGCGGGGTTCGTGCTGCAAAGCCTTCCGTTCGATGTCCGGAAATCGACCATGGCGCTGTTTATGGCCGAGGTTTTGTACCGCCTCGTCCGGGAGAGCGAGCCGAACCGGCCGCTTTTCGATTTCGTGTGGGGTTCGGCCGAGGCGTTGGACGCCATGGACGAAGGGGTGCCGAATTTCCACCTCTGGTTCCTGGCCAACCTGAGCCGTCTGCTGGGTTTCCGCCCCGGCAACGACTATACGCCGGGGGCGTGGTTCGACATCCGCGAGGGGCTGTACAGCGTCGTGCGGCCTGCGCACCCGGGAGTGATGACGCAGGAGTGCGCCTCGTTGCTCGACCGGATGCTCTCCTGCGACGTGCGGCGTCTGGGCGACGTGGGGCTGAACCGCGACCGGCGGTCGGAGTTTCTCAATGCCATGCTGGCCTATTTCGGCTACCACCTCGACGCCATCAGCGCCGTGCAGTCGGTGCGCATACTAAAAGAGGTGTTTTAACGTTAAATTCTAAAGATAAAAGGGAAGAAGATTATGAGAAAGATGTTGCTTGCGGCCGCAGCGCTCGCCGTAGCGCTCGCCGCCTCGGCCCAGGAGCCGAAATTCGATTTCAGGCGCGACTCGACCCGTACTTCGGGCTTCACGCTTCCCGATTCGCTGGCGCACATGTCGCCGTGGAAACCCGACTACAAGACGATGGCCCCGGTCAGGACCAAACCCACGGTGTCGATGACTTCGGTGGTGGTGATCCAGAAGGAGAACCTCCCCTCGCGCATCACCGTCATCGACAACAATACGCTGCGTCTGGGTCAGCATTTCAACCTCTCGAACGGTCAGGCCTGGAACTGGAGTCCTTTCCCCGACGCATTCCTCGACGCACGTACGCTTTCGTTCCCCATGCCGCGGTAACGCCGTCGCAGGGCGTGTTGACGGAAAAAGGCCGGATTCGTCCGGCTTTTTAGGTATTTACGCGTATTGATCCGCAGCGATGAAATTCCGAATTTTGCATCCGGAAAGAATCACTGCCAATGAAACCGATTATTATACTGTTGTTGTCGCTGCTCCCGTTCGGGGCATTCGCCGGGGAACCGGCTCCCGCGTCCGCAGCGGGCGAACCCACCGTCGCCGAACTTTCGGCCCAGCTCGAAGCGCTCAAAGCCAGGACTTCGACCTGGGATAAGATTGCAGCCCGCCTGCCCCGGATCTCGGGCTACGTGCAGACCGGCTACGAGTGGTCGGAAACCTCCTCGACCTTCTTCATCAAGCGCGTGCGCCTGAACCTTGCGGGCGACATCGCCGAAAAACTCGACTACCGGGTGCAGATCGAGTTCTGCGGCCCGAAAATCGTCGACGCCTACATCCGCTACCGGCCTTTCGAACAGCTGAATTTCCAGCTGGGAGAGTACAAACTGCCCTTTTCGATCGAGAATACCGACTACGTGCCCCTCAAGTACGAGTTCATCGAATACCCGCTGTCGCTGCGCCGGCTGATGGGCTTCAACGACGTGTGCGGACTCTCGGCCACGGGCCGCGACATGGGCGCCATGCTCTACGGCGGGTTCTTCAATCGCAAAGGGTACAGTGTTCTGGGCTACAACTTCGGCGTGTTCAACGGCGAAGGGCTGAACGTCAAGGACAAGAACAAATCGAAGGACCTTGTGGCGCGGCTGACGCTGCGTCCCGTCCGGGGATTGCAGATCGCCGGTTCCTACTATTGGGGCGAGTATGGCTCCGACTACCTCAAGCGCGTCCGCTACGGTGCGGGCGCCTGCTACGACGAGGGACCGTTGGTCGTGCGCGCCGAGTGGATCTGCGGCACGACGGGGCTTCCTGCGGGCGGCAAACTCGACAGCGACGGCTGGTACGCCGTCGGCGGGTGGCGCGTGACGCCGTCGCTGATGTCCGTGGTGCGCTACGATACGTTCCTCGAAAACTCCTCGGAGAGCGCCTCGCGGCAGACCAACTACACGGCGGGCGTCGTGTGGCAGCCCGTGAAATACCTGCGCTGCCAGCTCAACTACACCTACGAAGATTATGCGTCCCGCGCCGCCGCCAACCGCAATGTGGTGTCGCTGATGCTCTCCGGAATTTTTTAATTGAATTGCCATGAAAAACTTTTTCGAAAAACTCCGCGTCGAGGACTGGGTGGTGGTCTGGGTCTCGATCCCGCTGCTGCTGCTTGCGGCGCTCATCCCCGCCGACCTGCCGAGCGTGCCCGCGACCCTCGTGGGCGAAGTGGCGTGGTATAACATCGGCCTGCTGTTCGCCATCGTGCTGGTGGTGCTCTACGTCGGCTGCCTGCTGCTGCGGCGTCCCCTCAAGGGGTTGCTGCCGTCGCTGGTCGTGGTCTTCGTCGTTTCGCTGCTGGCGCAGGTCGTGGCCAAAATCCCGGCCGTCTCCTACTACGGCTTCGAGTCGGTCTTCTTCTCGGTGCTGTTCGGCCTGGTGATCCGCAACGTGTGGCGCGTCCCCGCGTGGATGAAGCCCGCCATTCAGGGCGAGTTCTTCATCAAGATCGGCGTGGTGTGCCTCGGCGCCACGATCCTTTTCAGCGACGTGATGAAATCGGGGGTCTTCGGACTCGTGCAGGCCTGCCTCGTGGTGGCCGTCGTGTGGTTTTTCGCCTTCCGCTTCTCGCGCCGCATGAAGGTCGACGAGCGTTCGGCGATGATTCTTGCGAGCGGGCTCTCGATCTGCGGCGTCTCGGCTTCGATCACCGCGGCGCGCGTGGTCGGCGGCGACGACCGGAAACTTTCGTATATCGTTTCGCTGGTGCTGATCGTCGTCGTGCCGATGATCTACCTCATGCCGTGGCTGGCGACCCTGATCCTGCCGCACCTGTTCGCTCCCGAAGTGGCCGAGGAGGTCGCCGGGGCGTGGATCGGCGGCACGATCGACACCACGTCGGGCGTCGCCGCGTCGAGCATGATCGTCGGCGAGGTCGCCAACCAGCACGCCGTGATCATCAAGGCGGCGCAGAACGTGCTGATCGGCGTGGTGGCGTTCTTCATTGCGCTTTACCTCTCGACCCGCGGCGAGAAGGGCGGGCAGGCTCCCTCGCTGGGCATCGTGTGGGAGAAGTTCCCCAAGTTCATCCTCGGGTTCGTCGCCGCGTCGCTCGTCTTCAGCCTCTGCCAGTCGAACGGTCTCTTTACGTTGGGCGCCAAGGGCAAACTGCTCGAACCGGGCGTGGCGAAGATGTTCTCGACGGTCTTCTTCTCGCTGGCCTTCGTCTGCATCGGTCTCGACACGCGTCTCAAGGACATCGTCTCGAAGGAGAACCGCAACGTCCTGCGGTCGTTCCTCGTGGCGCAGACATTCAATATCGTCGTGACGTTCGTGATCGCTTGCCTGCTCTTCGGCCTGCTAAAGCCGGCGCTTTAAGGACGCGCTTTCAGGGGCGGTGGCAGGACGGCCCTTTCCCGGTCCGGCTCTGCACGGCTCCCGGTCCGGTCACGAAAAAAGGCTGACGAAACCGTCAGCCTTTTTTCGTGAATTTCCGTCCCGGCCGGAATCCCGGGCCGCTCTTTCCGCGGGTCTCTTTCCCGCGTGCGGGGTGGCCTGCGCCCGGTTGCCCCATGGCCGGCTTTTCGCCGAAGAAATACGCCTTTTGCCGCCGCTTCTCGTCCTGCGAGCGGGCGACATAGACTTTCTCGTGCGTGTAGGGGTTTTCTCCCGTGTAGAACATCACCGACGAGAGGGTCATCGGCGTGGGCGTGAGGTCCTGCACCTGCTCCAGATTGAAATGCAGTTTTCCCAACACCTTTCCGGCCAGCGACTGCATGTCCCGCTCGGTGCATCCCGGGTGCGAGGAGATGAAGTAAGGGATCAGCTGATAGGGCAGATGTTCCTGACTGCAAATGCGATGGAAGTCGGCGGTCAGCCGCTCGAAGAGCGCGAACGGCGGTTTGCGCATCAGGCGCAGCACGTTATCCTCGGTGTGTTCGGGCGCCACTTTAAGCCGTCCCGAGGTATGGTGCTTCAGCACAGTCTCCAGATAGGGCGAGCGGTCGAACAGGTCGTAGCGGATGCCGCTGCCGATAAAGGCCTTCTTGACGCCCTTGACGGCCCGGATTTTTTCATACAGGGCCAACAGCGGCCGGTGGTCGTTGTCGAGATTGGGGCACATCTTCGGGTGGAGGCACGACGCCCGGCAGCACTTGCGGCACAGCTTCCTGTCGCGGCCGCCCATGCGGTACATGTTGGCCGAGGGTGCGCCGACATCCGAGAGATAGCCCTTGAAACCGGGCGATTTCACCACATGCTCCACTTCGGCGAGGATCGACCGTTCGCTGCGCGAGTTGATGAACTTGCCCTGATGGGCCGAGATGGTGCAGAACGAGCAGCCTCCGAAGCAGCCGCGGTGGATGTTGACCGAATGGCGGATCATCTCCCAGGCCGGAATGTCGCCCTTGCCCGCGTAACGCGGATGCGGGGCGCGCTCGTAGGGGAGATCGAACGAGTGGTCGAGTTCCTCGGTCGTGAGCGTCGTGTTGGCGGGCGTCACGACCACGCACCGGTCGCCGACAGCCTCCACGAGTGTCGCAGTGGGTTCCATCAGGTTGCTCTGGGTCTCGATAACGGTGAAGTTCTCGCCGAAGGCGGTCTTGTCGGTCAGACACTCCTCGTAGCTGCGGAGGCGGATCGTCGCGGCGGGGTCGAGCCGCGCGACGTAGCTTTCGTCGGAGAGGAACGCCACCTGCCGGATTTTGCGCAGCAGTTTGGCGTTATAGCCGTTGCGCATCGCCCGGGCCACCTGCTGCACGACCCGTTCGCCCATGCCGTAGATCAGCAGGTCGGCGCCCGATTCGGCCAGGATGGAGGGTTTCAGCGCGTCGCTCCAGTAGTCGTAGTGGGTCAGGCGGCGCAGCGAGGCTTCGATGCCCCCGATGACCACCGGAACGTGGGGGTAGAGGCGCTTGAGGATCTGCGAATAGACCGTCACGGCACGATCGGGGCGGAATCCCGCCTTGCCGCCGGGCGTGTAGGCGTCGTCGTGGCGCAGGCGGAGGTTGGCGGTGTAATGGTTGACCATCGAGTCCATCGAGCCGCCCGAAATGCCGAAAAACAGGCGCGGAGCGCCCAGTTTGCGGAAGTCGCGCAGGTCGTCGCGCCAGTTGGGCTGGGGAACGATCGCCACGCGGTAGCCCTCGGCTTCGAGCAGGCGTCCCACGACGGCCGCCCCGAAAGCCGGGTGGTCGATGTAGGCGTCGCCCGAGAAGAGGATCACGTCCAACTGATCCCATCCGCGTTCGCGGACCTCCTTGATGGTCGTAGGTAAAAACAAGATCGTGCGTTATTTGTTTTGTTTCGGTTGCATTTCTTGCAACCGGTGTTGTTCGCGGCTCTGCCGCTTTTGCAAGTCTGACCCCACCCCAAACCCCTCCCTCGGGAGGGGCTTGTCGCATCGCGACCGGAATGCGGCGATTAATTTTCTTTGGTTTCTTTTGCCGCTGAAGTGTAAATATTCCATTTTGTCAGCAGGGACTGGAAATCGGCCGGAAGCGGGCTTTCGAACAGCACGTTTTCGTGCGTTGCGGGGTGTTCGAAGCCCAGCAGGCGGGCATGCAGCGCGTGGCGCGGCATCACCGCGAAGCAGTTTTCGATGAACTGCCGGTATTTGGCGAAGGTCGTGCCCTTGAGGATGCGGTCGCCGCCGTAGCGTTCGTCGTTGAACAGCGGGTGCCCGATCCACGCCATGTGGACGCGGATCTGGTGGGTGCGCCCCGTTTCGAGACGGCACTCCACGAGGGTTACGTAACCATAGCGTTTCAGCACCTTCCAGTGCGTCACGGCGTGCTTGCCGTCGGACCCGTCGGCGAAGACGAACATCTTCTGCCGATCCTTGGGACTGCGGCCGATGTTGCCCGTGATGGTCCCCTCGTCCTCGTCGAAATTGCCCCACACCAGAGCCACGTAGCGGCGCTGGATCGTGTGGTCGAAGAACTGTTTGGCCAGCCGCGCGTGGGTCTGCTCGTCCTTGGCGATCACCAGCAGCCCCGAGGTGTTCTTGTCGATGCGGTGCACCAGTCCCGCGCGGTTCTGTTCTTCGGCCGGGATTCCCTGCTTGTTGAGGTGGTGCATCAGCGCATTGACCAGCGTGCCGCTGTAATTGCCCACCCCCGGGTGCACGACCAGTCCGGCCGGTTTGTCCACGAGCAGCAGCCATTGGTCCTCGTAGGGGATGTCGAGCGGAATGTCCTCGGCGACGAGCTCCACCTCGCGCCGCGGGTAGGGCATCACGATCTGGATGCGGTCGAGCGGCTTGACCTTGTAGCTCGACTTGGCCGCCTTGCCGTTGACGAGGATGTTCCCGCTGTCGGCCGCCGCCTGAATGCGGTTGCGCGAGCAGTGCTCCATCCTCACGGTCAGGAACTTGTCCAGTCGCATGGGGGTCTGGCCCTTGTCGGCCGTCACCGCAAAGTGTTCGTAGAGGCCCGCTTCTTCTTCGTCCTCCGCATCTGCCGGAACGGCGTCCAGCTCCGGATCGTCGGTGGGGTGTCTGTCGGTCATCAGTCGAAAAATCCCTCGTTATTGTTTGCGGGCCGCTCCTCGGCGGGTTCCGCCGAAGCCTCCTCCAGGACCGTCCGGGCGAGCGAGTCGGCCCGCTGCTGCTCCTCGGCCCGGCGTTCCTCGGCGGCGACGGCCGCCTGCTTCTCGGCCTCGGCCCGGTAGCGGGCGAGTTTCTTCTCGTCGAGCGTCAGCCGCAGGTCGACCTTCGACCCCAGCGCTGCGCTGCGCTCGGCGCCCGGCGTCTGGATGTAGACGCGCGTGTCCTTCTGGTTGAGCAGGTTGACCCCTTCGTCGAAGTCCACGCGCCCGACGTTGA
>UMLT01027849.1_pt1 | contig 11093 bp, 8 predicted proteins | sample 1966641 | NCBI WGS metagenome assembly UMLT01 (sample SAMEA4836208, study PRJEB28245) | human gut metagenome | biome: gut microbiome; material: fecal sample | place: Denmark | collected 2008 | reverse complement strand
TCATTTACTCTTTACACTTTGAATTATACAGGAAGCTACTATATTTATCTAATTCATCTCTTATTTTCTTCCAATTAGCATTAACTTCATCAACATATTCTTTATCCATTTTATTATTCTGAATTTCATTTATCCAATTATAATTTGTATATTTTATTTCGTTGTATACACATTCACCATTTTTTGCTCCACTAATTAACCTCTCATGAATTTTCTTTTTTAAATCTTTATCTAACATACTATTTTCAATTATCTCATAAGCAATAGTAATATTTAAATTCCACCTACTTAAGCTTGGCAAATGTTTCATACTTTTCTTGTACTGATGATCATTAAATTTATCCTCACATACTAGAAAATGACTTCTAATAGCAAAACTCCACCAATAAAATAAATCAATTGGTTCTATACTTTTTATTTGCACCTCACTCTCAAAATTCTCATACAAATATACGACATGAACAATAGACTGTGTAACAGCAAATGCATCTGCATCCATTTCTAGAGTTCTAAAGTCCAATGCAATTTTCTCATCTTCATCATTTTCTTCTTCAAAATACATTGGCATATATGAAAACTCTTTTTCAATTTTTGAAAGAAAAAAACAATGCCCATCAAATATATGTCCTAATTCATGCAATATAATAAATCTCGAAACAAACATTTCTAACATTTTAGCAATATCACTATTTACAACTTTATTATCTATACAATTAACTTGTTGATTTTCAAAAATAACCATCTCATATGAAAATTCTTCTATTTGATTTTCATCAACATTTGGCATAATCTTCTTAAGAAATTCATTTTTTTGGTATTCTAAAACCTGTGAAAAATATGAATAATATAAATTTATTACTCCTCTATTTATCTCAATATGATCCTTTTCAATTTCACACCATGCTCTACCATTTATTTCTTTCGAATCATTTATTACGAATTCTAAAGTGGATTGCCTTCTTCTTTCTGGATAGTCTACGTCTATCACTTTTATAAAATAATTATATAAAGTCTCCGCTCTATTTTTGATATCCAATAATAAAAATTCCTCATCTGTCATATAATTTTCCCCTCTTTTTTTGACTGAATTATCTGTTATTCCCAGATGTACCGATATCCAACATCTCAACCACTACATGTTAATTGAATTTCAAGATACATTATTTGCATAATATTTCTAATCAAACTCATTACTACTTTATAACTCCATCACTTTCTACAGGTATCCACCTTCCCTGCTTATACTGAAGCTTCCATATTTTTCGGATATCTTCCTTTGGTACATCATAATCCCTTTTTAAATATATAATTGGATTGTTCATTGAAAGGAACGGTTTTCTTCTCATTTCAGCATATGCCAATGCATTTATGGTATATCGCAACAATATTCCTGTTTTTCTATCTGCGTCTATTTTGTCAGAAAATCCGTTTATATCGACCTTATCCAACGGCACTTCAAAAGAAACAAAATAATTATTATCACATTTGTCTGCGTAATTATCTGCAATACTATTCTTATTGTAATATATCGCTAAACTCTTCAAAAATTCTGGTGAACCCAACCACCCTCTTATCGCATTTTCTTCAAACTCATCAATAAAGAGATAACCATTAATATTATAATCATTAAATGTATTTTCTCCGCCAAGCCGCATTTTTAAATTTGTTCCCATCTTATTTTCTATTTCAACAATTCTACCATTTCTACACATAATAATTTGCTTTTCATCAAATGAAAACGTCAATCCTAACCCTCGTAAATAATCAGACAAATCCGTTTTTCTTGTCAAGGCATGAGATAAAGTCAACAAACCTTCCTTCCATATATTTTCTTCACACTCTCTAGGTGTAATATGATTTACAATTAAAGTATCTATTCTTTTGATCCCATTTCCATTTATAAGATTACCCAAGTCCATCTGCTCAATACCATATTCATCATAATGGCAATCCACAATTTCATCGTTATTCTCTATTACGAAATTTTTTATAGTCTTAATATCAGTTCCCAATATTTCAGCAACTGACATATACATCTCATTCTTTCCCAAAGTATTTAAGTACATCTTTCCTCCATTTCTCAGTAGGAACATATTCAATAATATTTTCAGGTGCAATTACTGTATCAGGTTTCATATATGCGAAAATCTGTGATGCTGAATCACCAAATGCACTTTCTACTGCTTTTGATATCAACAATCTTCTTAATGCTGACCAATTATTTTGCTTATCATCCATATATTCCCTTTCATTTTCATAAAATGTAAAATAAGCAAAATCTTTTAATTTACTTGTAAATTTAACAACATACGATTTACATATCTTCTTCCATTTCTTGTCAATCCCCTTTGTTACCTCATTCAAAGATGATAGTGTATAGAAAAATTCTGGAGTTTCATGAATAGTTGAATAATCATAAATATCCTTACAAAACAAAAATGCATTGATTTGAAAATCATAATACAATTTATGTCCAATTCTATATAATTGCTCTCCTCTTTTCGAGATCACATCTAAATTTCTATATTTTTCAAAATCCACATCATATGAAATGTCATCTATGTGCATCAACTTTTTTTCAATATCAAAGCGTATATGATTTTCATCTAAAAATCTGTTCAATTCTGTGTCATTACTTAATACACACTGCAAATTGCGTAATCCATACTTCTTTATATCAGCACAATCATTGCTATTGCTTGTTACTTGAAATGCCACAATCTCAAGATTTTCTACATCTATCTTTTCTATTATCGAATGGTATTTCTCATAGAATGTATCAAAATCGTTGTGACATTCTATTATATAAGTTTCTATAAATTCATCCCGTTTTATATGTAATGCTTTATGCAACCAATAATATGCTACATCTGGATTTGTAATATCATAGTACATAAGATTCCTTCTTTCTACTTATGCTATTTTTTTTACTTAACGATACACACCAATACTCCTAAAAGTCGAAACTAGCTTAGTTGGACACACAACTGAATGATAACAATTTCTGTTTCTAACTTAATATTTCTTGAAAATACTCTTTTAACAAATCCTTGTGTTTGAAATAACATTCCAATACATAACATAAAAACTGTTCATCCTTCTGAGGTAAATCATTTCCGTGTTCATCTTTTCTTATGACCTCACATCTATAATCGAAAGGTATTCTTGAATTATCAATTTTGAAAGATTTCATTCTTGTCTTCGCTGTACCTTTCTGTGTTGCATTTTTCATTCTATTTTCATATTCATCTACTGTATAAAAAACATATTCATGATCTAAATGCGTAATATAAGCACACTCCTCGTTCATTTCATATTGTAGATGTACTACTTGAGTCACAATCATATCATTATAGATTTCAAACTCTTTGCATAATTCCTCGAAAGTAATATTTTGTGGATCAATCACTACCCACATACAATTTTCATATTCTTTTGAATATAGCCTACTTATCGAATAGTTCCCTAGATTAACAAAATCAAATACTTTCCCCCGTTCCAATGCCTCTGCTATATACTCACAATACAGTTTTCCATTATATCCTGGCTCATTGAGAAGTCTTACCGAGAAATCTCTTACAATTCCGCTAGACATCATATCAGCAATTTTTTCAAGTAAATTCAAAGGAACATTCTTTGTAAAGAAAGTTTTGTTAATTTTTCTATCGTAAATGCGGGGAGGTTCAATAGGAAGTAATTCCCTCTCATCATCCACTGGAACTATACCATATTTAAAGAATTGATTTTGTTTATCCAGATTGCCCTTATATACTACCTCTAACTCGTTTAGATCACTGCAAAATGGATGTTTTCTCTGGTAATCATAATTATCAAAAGAATAGTAAATGAATAATAAAACTCTTATTTCTGAATAAGATATCTCCATTACATCCTCTTGTATCCATCTACAATAATTACTAATCCAATCATCAATCGTATCACGAGACAGTTCATCTCTCTGCCTTTTATAGGACTCCATCTGCATTTTATTCATAATATCAGGTTGTTCCAGCCCCTCAATCATCTTAATATGACGTTCAAGGTTAATTTTGATTTCATCATACAAAGCTTGATCTGTTACTCCCTCTTTCAAAACTTGTAAAGTAAAAGCATCTTTTTCTCGAAATTTTCCTAATACAATTCCATTATAATAAGCAACTAGTTTCTTTACGTTCCATTCATGTGCTTCTGGCATCCAAAACTGATATACATATTCTTGCTGAGTAACTATATATTCCTTTAATAAGCTCACTATGTCATTTCTCGAATTAATCATTTCTCATTACCTTCTTCATTTAATAAGAAAATCGTATACAGCTCCGCATACATCTTATCATCTTCAAACTTCACATCATCGAGTAACAAAGTCTGGAATAACACTTCCCGGACTCTCTCTAATTTTACCATAACAAGCTCCGCTTCTGAAAGTCCCTGCGGCTCTATATTTTCCAAAGCCACCGCTTTTCTTGCAGACAGGCAGTATGTAATATAAAGCCATGATATATCTGTCAGACATCACAAAGGCATAGGTGTCCTTGCCTTTATAATTGTATCGGCACTTTTCCAATTCTTCCTCAGATATGGTAAAGAAGCATCTTACTGTTTCCAGATACACTTTTCCCTCATAGTCCGGCTTATATTTCTTTGCCAGCCGCTTAATTGTTGTAAAAATATTATTTTTCTCATAGTTCAGTCTGGTTCTCTTAAAAACTGCTTTTTCCCCTCGCATATCCATGTAAACATTGTTTCCTATGGTTTTCCCGGCAAATGGTTCATACTCCCCGATCCGCAACAGATAAGAAAGCACCTGCAACAACTTCTCCTTTGAAGTAATTTCATTGTAGCTGTAATCGCCAAAACCTAACTGTTCAAACTGTAAGGGTGTGCTTCCCTTTTTAACCTCCCGTTCCATTACTCTGTCCACATCTCTCATTGACTCCATATATCTTTCTGCTCCTTCTGACAATAAAAGAGCAGCCATATTCTGACTGTCCCACCTTTGGACAAAATGTCCAGAAGTTCTATATTTCCACTTTTGGACTTTTCGTCCAGAAGTGTCCTGTTACAATACTGATAAGCTCTCCTGCAATGCCGATTATCTTGAAAATCAGCACTACACCGCCGATTAAACCGCCTATGATACAATTCAGAGCAAGAACACCAATGCCCCCACTGATGCCGAAATTCTTCGGTATCAGCCACAGGCACATCCGGCGGATACCAAACGGGCACCCTGCAATAATCCAATATAAAAACCAGTCAAAGCCTTCTGCTTTATTGCATACCGGATAACAGGTCAACATCCATACCGCAATGATCACTGCCGGAACAATGACCTTAAACAATACCCTTTTCATGCCATCCACCTCCATACATATCGTGGTAGTGTCAACTCTGACACTCCACTTTTCTATTTTTTCTTTATATTTCAAGGGTTTTCACATATTTTTGCATAAAAAAAGTGACTACCCCCTAAATAACCAGTATAATTGAATCACCACAAAACAATTATCCGTATAGAGAAAGGTAATCACCTATGGACATTATATTATATCTGATTCAATTAATTCAACATCTTTATAAACAAAACTGCTGGTTAGTTCTTTTTATCTGTAAATATATCCCTCTAAAACAGTGGACTTATGATGATTCTAAGTCTCCTGCATATCAGAAATTCAAGATTGATGAACTTCCACATATCATATCTTATGAACAGGACCGGAAATGGAATGACCTTTATCACTTACTATGAACAACGCTATGGCAAAACCATAAAATCCACTTTCAGAATGGTTGAATGCGACATTCCTGATGACTGTTCATGTCCTGTATGCAATGCTCCTAAGCCATATCTTACATGGAATGATGGTAAAAAGAAATCTCAGATCAGATGCAAAGTCTGCCTTAACCTGCATTCCCCATCTGATGACAACCGCTTCTCTAAAAATCATAAACTCCGCTGTCCTCATTGCTCACGCATACTCGAACCTATAAAGAATCGTAAGCATTTTATTATTCACAAATGCAAAAATTCCAAGTATCCTTTTTATCTTCACAATCTCAAAAAAGTAAAAAAGGAACATCTCAGCGAAAAAAAAAGTAAATACAAACTTCACTACATCTACCGTGAATTCACGATAGATTTCTTTCGCATGGACTTAAATTCTCTGCCTAAAAATGCTTCTTCCCTTAAGTTCAGTAAGTTTGATAAAAATGTAATGGGACTCTGCCTTACTTATAAAGTCAATCTCGGATTATCTTTACGCAAAACAGCTGAAGCGCTTAAGGAGATTCATGGCATACACATATCTCATCAGCAAGTAGCCAACTATTGTAAAACTGCAGCCATCTGCATTAAGCCATTCACTGATAACTATGATTATGGTGTCGGCAAAGCTTTTACTGCTGATGAAACTTACATAAAAATCCGTGGTCTTAAAGGCTATGTCTGGTTTTATCATGGACGCTGCCAAAAGAGCAATTATCGGTTACCAGATATCTGATAACCGTGGTGTCGATCCATGCATTCTTGCAATGCGCATGGCCTTCAGACATCTTAAAGAACTTCCTAAAGATTTCAGGTTTATTGCTGACAGCTACAGCGCCTATCCTCTGGCTGCACAGCAGTTCTACAGAGAATCTGAAGGAAAAATAAACTTCGATATAACTCAGGTCATTGGACTTACCAACGACGATGCTGTTTCAACAGAGTTCAGGCCATTAAAGCAGATGATTGAAAGATTTAACCGTACTTACAAACAATCCTACAGACCTACAAATGGTTTTAGCAACATCGACGGTGCCAACTACGACCTTGCTTTGTGGGTTACTTATTACAACTTCCTGCGACCACACAAAGAGTTTAAATATAAGCCGCCTGTACAGGATTCTGGTTTAGCCATGGCTGGTAATATGCCGGGTAAATGGCAATACCTCATAGCAATGGGGCAACAGACAATACTGTGCATGCAGCAAAACTATTCTTAGATTCTGAGCCAGAGGTAAACAAACCAGCCACCGCCTTGCGGCTCTGCTCTTGATGGTACAAAAAAGAACTGCTAAACTGCTGTAACCGACGAAAAACTGAACTGTTCTTTAGTTCCTCGCCGTCGGTGAATAACCTACAGCAGTTCATTTTTTGTGCCGTCAAGGGTGGCGTCAGACTATCTCATCATAAAACATTTACAGTTTTCAATGTACAAAAGTGTCTTTTTGTTTTTTCATATGTCATTTGACACTATCCACATCTGCAACGCCATCACCCAGTTTGACTTTGCTTGTATTATTTTCCATTTATATGCCTCCATCAAATCAAATATTGGTTAATCTCAATCTCCTCAATTTCTGGTTTTGAGAACATCCATGTTATCTTTCCATTGGCATCCTTAAAGAAAACGATATGCCAATGAGAGATCTCACCATCATCAAGTGAAGCATTCAGCCTGTCTATCTGTTTCTCTATTTCCTCAACTGGCAGGCATATCATTGTATTTTCATCCTTACACCCATAAACAACATATCGTTCTTTGCAGTTTTGGATATCTTCCAATGGATTTCTACGATATGCAAACCAGTATTTTTCTCGCGCACCTTGTTTATAAGCTTTAGATGTAGTAATAACAAATCCTTTTCGTTCGTCACTGGTAGCAAAGGTACTACGACCAATTTTTACAAGTTCTGCACCTTCCATATTTGCCAGCCTTAAAACACATTTGTCAGCAAATTTCGCTTTTTTGCTTATCTGGTTTTTTGGTGCAGGTGTTACTATCTGTTTTACCAGTGGCTGTTCTGTGTCAGAAATATCTTCATATTCAATTCCTAACGAATCACAGAACAGATGCTTTATTCGATCGAATCGCTTTGTGCAATAATCCGTATAGTATTCTTTCAGAACTTGAAAATCCTCTGGTTTTTCATAAGGCATATCCATCCATTCTAAATCTTCGCTCTCGGTAAAACTATACTTACTTTCAACATCAGACAGATTGATATGCTGTAAATACTTCTTGTCTTGATAAAAATTCTTTGCTCCCTTACTTCTATTCACATATTCTGGCAAGTAGCACAAATTTGCAATGCAGCTGATTGGCAGCCCTTCACCATCGCACGCATCTATCAATCTCTTCATCTGCTCTTTTGGTGCAATATGCTCTACATCAAATCGATCAAGTGAAAGCTGATCCATAGCAGTAAAGGTCTTCAAGTAAATACAGTTTAAGATGACATATTCCTCACTTCTGGGGTTTGCTATGCTTTTTCGTTCTGCACGAAGCATGGATTTTTCAAAAAAGCCATCCAGTGCAACCATCCATGCTCGACTCGGAATATCTATAGCATATCGATTAGGTTTTGCAGCACTATGTATCTTTCCGGTTCCTCCCTCTGACCAGTAATTTGTTATAATATCATAAGCATAATACTGCACCAGATTTCTGACTATTTTGTTCTTGCGTTCTGACCATGTTTCGGAAAATTGCGTATAATCTGTTCCGGTATACATTTCCTTAAAAGTAGTTGAAATCATAGACAGGATCTGATACTTGGAATGGAAAATTTTATTTGCATTCCGTGTATTCCCTTTAAATTTTGTGATTACAAGAATTGAATCTCGCACATATTCAATTGCTTTATATAGGGCGGCTTCAAAACTGTTTACATCTATATCATAGAGGTTCTGATATAAGGACTTAATTCTGTCGCTGTCATTTAAGCAGGCATTAACCAGTTCAAAGGCGAGTGGATTTACCGTATCCTTAGCCAAATTACGATTAAATGCTAAAATATCGTATTTTTCGACTAAATACTTACTTAAACCAAACAAATATTCAAATGCATTGACTTCCTTTTTAGTCCGCATTTCTTCACGATTATATCCATGAATCTTAAAGTCATCCTCTTCGAAAGTATCATACTTGCGAATCACGTGTTCAATAATACTGGCATTCTTTATTTGGAACTTTTGTTTCACCGGCCATGCAGCGGCATATACTTCATACTGATCCAACGGTGTTCCCTGAGAATTGATTCTGTCGAAAATATCCGGCAGATTATTCTCATCGCCAGTGTAAACAATAACTGGGATAACAGTGCCTGCGATTCTATCATACAAATCCTGACGTTCTTCAAAAAAATCTTTGATCACATCAATAAGTTGAGCGATTGGCTCAAATCCTGCCGAAAATTCATCTGCTATCTGTTTTGCGACAAGAAAATACTGCAGATTCTTAAACGTTTTTTGAGCCTTAATAAAATCTGTAAGTAAAGTACGAATTTTCCCATATAGTGTTTTATCATCTTCCTTATGGACAATATTCAAGACACTGGAACAGAATTCATCTGAGATACTGTCATCATAGAAAAATTCCGTTGGATTAGTCATGTACTTTTTGATGCTGTTCCCTCGCTGCAGTCCATCAACCAAGATATATGTACGTTTTTCATCTTCGTATGTTTCGTAAAAAAGCATAGTTCCAACAGGATAACCTTTTATCAAAGAATCGATAAATTTTTGCTCCTGCTGTTTTTTCCACCTTTTTCCTCTCTGGAACATTGGAACAACTATTCTTTTATTGTCTTTATGCATATCCTGCAATGCGGATGACAAGTCCTGCAATGTCCAATTTTCGCACGTACATCCTGCCATAATCTCATCCCTCCGTCTTATATTTCTTGCTTCACATATGTCAGTTCCACATCATAACCCAGATGTTCTAACATCTGTAAAAATGTTTTATTTACAATTCCGTCTTTCTTCTTTATCAGGCGATTTACATAGGACATCGTGGTTCCAATTTCTTCAGCCAGCTTTGCCTACGTGGTCGCAGCATCAACACATTTTATCTTTATATCGACCTCTATATTGTTCTTCAGCAACAATTCTATTATATCAGCCAATCTATATCCCTACAAGTAAAGTCTCCAAATTTGCTTGAATTCTCACCAGTATAGGCTAACTAATCTCTGAAAATATATATCAGTGGATTAAAGCTGTTCATACCTATATAGCATACTTTTTATATGTATCATATCATCACATCTTATGATTAGATTAGATAAGATAGGTATAATTCTAATAAGTCTTAAATACCTCAGTTTCATTACCTTGTCCTTTGGACACTCCAAGACAACCAAAAAAGACATCCCTTGACCCGTAATATTTACGGTTCAGGAATGTCCTTTTTACGCTTCCTATCAGTAATATAGACACACGATGTCCATTTATCCACAATCAAATCATTCCAAAATGCTTAAACACCTGCATGATTGCTTCTTCCTTCTCCGGTGTACATTGTGGCTGTCTCGCATTTTCTGATTTAGGTAAATTAAAATTCTCTCCAACATCCAATCCACATTTCTTCTTAATCTGTGCAATGTACAACGAAGAAACCCTCAGTCCTGTCTGTTCGATTACATAAGCCTTTATCTGCTCATAAGTTGCTTTTCCTTTGAACTCTGATAAGTCCATATCCTCCAACGAGAAGTCAACCTTCACTTTTCTACTGTCGACCATTCCCTTGGAAAGTAAAACAACCGTCTCCACGTGCTCCGTATGAGGAAACAAATCAAATGGCTGACATGCCGTAACCTTATATCCACCCTTCACAAGTACCTTAATATCCCTTGCCTGTGTATCAGGTCCGCATGAAATGTACACAATCCTGTCTGGCTTAATCTTAAGAAGCGAATTAAGGAATTCCGGTGTGCTTCCACTTCTTGGAGGATCCATAATGACAACATCTGCCTTTGCATTTTTCGCATACTCAACAAGGAAATCTCCTGCGTCAGCATTAACAAATGTGACATTCTTTATATTGTTAATTGAAGCATTTATCTTAGCATCTGATACAGCTTCTGAATTAAGCTCAACTCCTATAACTTTGCCAGCCTTTTTTGAGGCGACTATTCCAATAGTACCAATTCCGCAATATGCATCAATTACAGTGTCATTTTTTGATATATCTGCAAGCTGGATTGCCTTTTTGTACAGCTTTTCAGTCTGCTGGTGGTTAATCTGATAGAATGATGTCGGGCTTATTCTGAATCTGCAGCCACACAACACATCCTCGATATAACCTTTTCCCTTAAGAACAATA
>UMLT01059654.1_pt1 | contig 11100 bp, 11 predicted proteins | sample 1966641 | NCBI WGS metagenome assembly UMLT01 (sample SAMEA4836208, study PRJEB28245) | human gut metagenome | biome: gut microbiome; material: fecal sample | place: Denmark | collected 2008 | reverse complement strand
GCAGAAACACTACCGTTCCCACCACGACGCCTACCGCCGCGACCACTGAGACGACCCGGGCTACCACCGCGCCCACCACGATGCCCAGCGTTGAGCCTTCTACCAACGCCACCATCGACAACGGCAACGGCCCTCTGGACGGGATGGACGACATCACGGAAAACACCGCCGCCCGTCAGGGTACAGCTGGTGTCCGATAACACCCCGGGGCAGTTCGCCCCGGTACATATTATCCCATGCGTCGCCGCTTTGCCGTCCGCGCCTGCACCCGCAGACGAAGGACGCGGGTTTTGGGAATCACGGCAGTGCTGTATGGGAAATCCTCGCCCCGGTACTGCTTCATGATCAAATCCAGTGCCCTGCGCTTTTCCTCCGGCTCGGCCACGTCCTCCAGATAGCCCCAGCCGATGACGCTTTCGTAGTTGATGGAGCACATCCCATTTTCCAGAACCAGACCGTGGGTACAGTCCAGCTCAAAGCCGACGCGGTTGTCCTTTTCTATCAGAGCATACTTCGTCCCCTCCCGCGCACCGTGGATGTACAGGGTCATTCCGTCCGGCTCCATTCCGAAGTTCACGGGGAGAATGTAGGGTACTGTGTCCGTGTTCAGCGCCAGATGAAGCACCTCGCAGCGGGTCATCATCTCCGTGATTTCGGCGGGGTCGGTCACTTCCCGGTCAGTTCGACGCATCACGTTTTCTCCTTAAAGAATCGTTACATATCTCGTCAGATTTTTCTTCATTCTTTCGGCGGCAGCCACGGCCTGCTCCAGAAAATCCCCGCCGTCGGACTGTGCCTGCTTCCATGCGCAGGTGATTGTCTCCCCCGCGCACACCACCGCGCCGTGCCCCAGCCTGTCAAAGGCGTAAGAGCAGTTTTTGGCATTGGCACTGGGGGAATCGTAGCCGTCCACCAGGAAAAACACCCGTGGATACTTGCCGCGAAGACTGCGCAGACTTTCGGCAGAGCTTGCCGCCGTCAGAGCGCCGATTCGGGAATAGCCCAGCTTCCCCATCGTCTCCGGCGCGAACCGGTTTATCAAGTCCACAGCCACCGTATGCACCAGCCGGGAGCCGCAGAGCAAGTCCTGCAATTCCGGAGCGGATTTATTTCCGGTGCGCGCTGCCACGAACAAGTCCTTCTTCCCCTCCCGGCACCCGGGCAGGAAGGGCTTGATGATATCGCTGCCCAAGTATCCGGAAACGACCAGCCCGTCACAGGGATAGTCGGTTTCCCCGCCGAAAAACGCTTCCGCCGTTATCTGGGCTGCGGTCGGGCTGAGCAGTTCCGGCGCATCCAGCACAGTGTAATAGCCCATGTTCCGGGCGGTGTTCAGCGTCTGCGCCAGCTCCTGCAAGCCATCGCCGCCCAGAAGGGCAAACACGCCGAAGCTCAGCCGAACTGCCGGGACGATTCCCTTCAATCCGCCGAGCAAGTCCCGGCAGAATTCACCGTAACCTACAGCGTCGTGAGCATACCGGGGCGGCAAGTCGGTCAGCGGCAGCATCAGCTCCACCATGGAAGGATTCTTCAGCTTGCGAATCTTTTCTTGTAATATATCAATAGACATAATCCCGCCTCCGGCATGTTTTTTGTTTATTGTATCACAACTTTTTCCATCTGCAAAGATAAAAACCTTCCAGTCCTGATTTTTTTCCTTTGGGGTATACTACCTGTGAAGGGAGGGAGAATTTATGAACGCAAAAGGATGGATGCTTTCCGCCGGTCTTGGCGCTGCTGCGGGTGCGGTAGCGGTTCTGATGATGCCCAGGCAGAATCCCGTTCGGCGCGTTGCGGCAAAGGCCGCCAATAAGGCCGAAGACCTTGCCTGGAAGGTCGAAGACAAAATGAACGAGGTTCTTTGACAAGTTAACGCAGAACATCCCGGAAGGCTGTCCTTCCGGGATGTTTCCTCATAAACCCTTATCCTGCGCTTTCAGCTTTTGCAGACGGATGGCGCACACCGCCGTAAGGAACATCGGTATCAGCAAAATGCAGGCGTTGCTCACATGCGCCGTGTAGTCGCCGTAAAACTCCACAAACTGCCCGCCGGAAACGGCCAGAAGCGATACACACCCGCACCCGGCAAGGGCGGCGCCATGGGTCAGCCATGGGGCGCCCCGGTGCTTTCTGAAACGGTACGCCAGAATCGCCAAAATAATTGCCATGACCGCGAGAACGACGCAGGAGATCGCCCCGTTGTGACTGACCGTCAGAAGCGGCTCCTCAGGGGCTTCCACGTCCCCCTCACCTTTCAGCAGAAGCACCTCCGCCCTGCCATTCTTGGGGCTGATATACCAATAATTGTTCCGCGCGGCATCCAGTTCCTGCAATTCTTCCGGCAAAGTGGGGGCACCGTAGCAGCTGTAGGCTGTGGTTCCCCCCGCGTCATCCGGCGTAACATAAGGGTCAGGGGGCATTTGCTCCCCGAAGTGTACCCTGCCCCATGTGCTGAAGCAAAGAGTGCCCCTGTTTCCGGCCATGTCGTCCTCACTGCTGATTCCCTGAATAATGTCCGTATAGTAGATACGGATGCTGCCGTCCTCCATCTTCATGACTTCCTTCACCGCCTGATCTGCGTCCAGCCAGACCGGCGCTTCCCAGAGGAACGTCGCGCCCAGCACGAGCGTGATCACCAGCATCACCGCCATGGTCACCGCTAAAACCCGACGGCGCACAATGGCCTTTCTGATTTTTTTCAGTCCCGGCGCGTCTGTTTCCACCGGAATCGCCTGGGCTTTTTTCAGAATCCCCAGCTGCTTCGCGCATTCGTCGCACCCGCACAGATGCTCGTCCACGAGGGCGTTGCTCTCTTCGCTGGTCAGATTTTCCGCATACAGCGGGAGCAGATCCCGGATCACATTACAGGATAGTTTCATACATATTCCCCCATTTCATCCCGTATTTTCTGCCTTGCCCGGTGGTAGGTCACACAGGCCCAGTTTGCCGTGCGTCCGAACAGGCTTCCGATGTCACCAAAGGAAAGCTGCCCGAAGACCCGCAGGGAGAAAACCTCCTTATAGGGTTCCGGCAGGTCGTGTAGCACCCGGTGAACGGCCATAGCCTGCTGAGCGTCCATGATCTGTTCCTCCACCGCCTGCTTCGGGTCGCTGATTTCCAGCTCGTCGATAGGCTGGGACGGGCGCTCCCTCCGCAGATGGCTGAGGTAGGCGTTTCTCGCCATGGAGCATAACCATGTACGGACGTCGCAGTCGCCCCGAAATTTCGGCAGAGCATTCAACGCCTGAAAGAATACCTGTTCCGTCAGCTCCTCCGCAAGACTTTCGTTATGACTGATCGCCCGCAGGTACAGCTCCACATCCTGAAAATACGCCCGGTATATTTGTTCAAACTCCGTCACGGCCTCACCTCCTACACCCATTAGACGCGGGAATGGGGAAAATCTTACAGCATTCGTGAAAAAATGGGAGGGGATTTTTCCCCTCCCATATGTCAGGTGATATCCAGCTTAACGGTCTCTCCCTCCACCCGGATGCGGATGGCGGAAATGGGATGCTCAAAGCTATCAATGATTGCTTCGGAAATCGGGTCTTCCAGTTCCTTCTGGATGGTGCGGCGGAGATTTCTCGCGCCGTAGGTCACGGAATAGGCTTTCTTCACCAGCAGCTGGCGCAGATCGTCGTCCCAGGAAAGGGTCAGGCCGCGGGTAGAAAGGCTCTCTTGCAGCTCCTTGAGCATGATGTCCGCGATACCGAGGAAGTTTTCCTCCGTCAGGTGGTTGAAGGTGATGATCTCGTCCACACGGTTGAGAAATTCCGGCCGCAGGAAGCCCTGCAATGCCTTCATGGTCTTCTCCTTCACCTTGTCGCCATCGCTGCGGCCAAAGCCCATGCCGCCCACACTGCCTTCGGAACCGGCGTTGGAGGTCATGACGATGATGGTGTTCTCAAAGTTCACCACCCTGCCCTGCGCGTCTGTGATGCGTCCGTCGTCCAGCACCTGCAGCAGAATGTTCAGCACATCCGGGTGCGCTTTTTCGATTTCATCGAACAGCACGATGCTGTAGGGGCGGCGGCGGATCTTCTCCGTCAGCTGTCCGGCCTCGTCATAGCCAACATAGCCGGGAGGCGAACCGATGAGCTTGGAGACGGTGTGCTTCTCCATATATTCCGACATGTCCAGGCGAATCAGGCTGTCCACATTGTCAAACAGGTCGCTTGCCAGCTGCTTGACCAGCTCCGTCTTACCCACGCCGGTGGGGCCGACAAAGATAAAGGACACGGGCCGCTTCTTGGGGGAAATGCCCACCCGGTTGCGGCGGATGGCGCGGGACACAGCGTCTACCGCCTCGTCCTGACCGACGATGTGGGTTTTCAGGCGGTCGCTCAGCCCCTTGATCTGCTCGTACTCCTGCGCCTTGATCTTGGACGCGGGAATTTTCGTCCACAGCTCAATGATCCGCGCCAGATTCTCCATGGTCACGGCGGGCTTGGGCAGCTTTTCCAGCTCCTCGATCTTCGCTGCCAGCTGCATCAGCTTACTGCGGATGAGAGCCAGACGCTCATAGTCCTGATTCTCCGTATTTTCGTTGAGCATCCGCAGTTCCAGCTCGTAATCGTCCCGCTCCTTTTTCAGCTCGGCAAGCTGGGAAATCTCCTTGCATTGCAGGTTGACGTCGGAACAGGCTTCGTCCAGCAGGTCGATTGCCTTGTCAGGCAAAAACCGGTCGGTGATGTAGCGCTCGGAAAGCACGACGCACTGGCGGGCGATTTCCGGGGAAATCTCCACCCCGTGGAATTCGGCGTAGGATTTGGCAATGCCCTGCATGATCTGGCTTGCCTCTGCGATGGTGGGTTCCGCCACGGTGACGGGCTGGAAACGGCGCTCCAGAGCCGCGTCCTTTTCAATATACTTGCGGTACTCGGCGAAGGTCGTCGCGCCGATGACCTGAATCTCTCCCCGGGACAGAGCAGGTTTCAGGATGTTGGCAGCGTTCATGCTGCCCTCCGCGTCTCCCGCGCCCACCAGATTGTGGACTTCGTCAATGACCAGAATGATGTTGCCGCACTCTTTGATCTCGCCGATCAGGCTCTTCATGCGGCTTTCAAACTGCCCGCGGAACTGGGTGCCTGCCACCAGAGCGGTCAGGTCGAGCAGAAATACCTCCTTGTCCCGCAGCTTATAGGGGACATCCCCTGCCGCGATCCGCTGGGCAAGTCCCTCGGCAATGGCGGTTTTGCCCACGCCGGGTTCGCCGATGAGACAGGGGTTGTTCTTCTGGCGGCGGTTGAGGATCTGGATGACCCGCTCCGTCTCCACATCCCGGCCGATGACCTTATCCAGCTTGCCCTCCCGTGCCCGGCCGGTCAAGTCCATGCAATAGCTGTCCAGGAATTTATGCCGCTTGGACTTTTTCTTTTCCTTCGGCTCTCCTTCTTCCTTTCTGGAAGGACGGGGCTGGGGCGCGGGGGTATTGCTGCCGCCGAAAAGCTGGTTCAGCAGCGGGAACGTGGCGGTCTGGCTGTCAATCTCATCGTCGTCAGAGCTGTCGCTGTCGTCCTTCTGTCCGAACATGCTGCTCATTTCGTCGCTGAGCATATCCAGATCTTCGTCGGAAATGCCCATCTGCTTCACGGCCTGATCGATCTGGGGAATTCCCAGACTCCGGGCACATTTCAGGCAGTAGCCTTCATTCATGGTAACGCCGTTTTCAACCTTGGTAATAAACACAACGGCGATATTTTTCTTACATTTGCTGCACATTTTTGGCTGCATAACGCTCACTCCTTTTCGGTGCAGTATAGCATATTGCGTCTGAAAAAGGTAAAACAAATTATGAACGATAACGCCCCGTATCAGACGTTTCCGTCGCTTCCGACCTCAAATTTTTCGATTCCATCGTCATACCACAGACGGGTCATGTACAGCCCTCCCGCCGGGACCGTCGGGCCGGCGGCGGTGCGGTTGCCGGAGGCCAGAATTTCGCCGATCTCCTCCGGGCGTATCTTTCCCTCGGCGGCGTAGACCACCGTCCCCGCCATGGCCCGCGCCATGTTGTAAAGGAAACCGTTGGCGCAGACCCTGAGAGTGACAAGCTCCCCCTGCCGCTCCACATTGTAATAGTATACAGTGCGGACGGTGGATTTGACATCCGTGCCGACGCTTCTCACGGCGGCAAAATCGTGGGTGCCCACAAACTGGCTCGCCGCCGCCTGCATCACGTTCTCGTCCAGATGCCGGGGGTAAAACCATGCACGGTTGACATAAAACGGATTCTTAAGCCGGGAATTGTAAATCTGATAGGTGTATTCCTTCCGGGCGCAGGAGCCGATGGCGTTGAAATTCTCATGAACCTCAAAAGCTTTTGTCACCACGATGTCGCAGGGAAGATGGGTATTCAACGCATAGGGCAGCCGCTCCACCGGGATGGTGGAGGACGTGCGGAAATTCGCCACGTACACCCGTGCGTGTACGCCCGCGTCCGTCCGGCCGCAGCCCGTCATATGCACCGGATGCCCCACCACCATGGCGGCAGCCTTTTCCATGGTCTCCGCTACGGTGGGCAAATTTTTCTGTACCTGCCAGCCGTGGTAATGGGTGCCGAGATAAGTCAAAAACAGGGCGATATTGCGCATATTTCCCTCACATACCAAACTTTTTCAGAATAATGACCGCCGCTGTCAGCAGCGCCGCCGCGCCGAACGCGGCAAAGTCGTTACGCTGATAATGCAGCTGCTTCATCTTGGTTCTCCCCTCGCCGCCCTGATAGCAGCGGCACTCCATGGCGGTGGCCAGCTCGTCCGCACGGCGGAACGCACTGATGAACAGCGGCACCAGAATGGGGATCAGCGCCTTTGCCCGCTCCATCAGCTTGCCGCTTTCAAAGTCCGCACCACGGGCTTTCTGGGCGGACATGATCTTATCCGTTTCCTCGATCAGCGTGGGGATGAACCGCAGGGCAATGCACATCATCATGGACAGCTCATGGACAGGCACCTTGATGACCTTCAGCGGATTCATCAGGCTTTCCAGTCCGTCCGTCAGGGAGATGGGCGAGGTGGTGTAGGTCAGCAGGAAGGTCGCAGTGACCAGCATCAGAATACGCACCAGCATAAAGGCCGCCCGCTCCGCGCCGCCGGTGGTGATGGTAATGCCCCAGAAATCCACCAGCACCCTGCCGTCCTTGTTAAAAAACAGATTCAGCACGCCGGTGAAAACAAGGATCATCACCAGCGGCTTCATGCCCCGGACGATGGATTTTCCCGGAATGGCGGAAATTTTGATTACTGTCAGCAGGAACAGGAGCAGCACGCCGTAGGATACCCACCCGGAGGCAACGAAAAGCGTCACCATGTATACGACCAGAACAATGAGCTTCGTTCTTGGGTCAAGGCGGTGAATGACGGAATTGCCAGGGAAATACTGGCCGAGGGTAATGTCTTTAAGCATGGCAGTTTCCCCCCTTGAGCCGCCTGATCTCCGCCGCGGCCTGCTCGATGGTGTAGACGTTCTTCACGTCCAGCCCCAGCTTTTTCAGCTCCAGAAATACCTGTGTCACCTGGGGTATGTTCAGTCCCATTTGAGTCAGTTCTTCGGCGTGGGTAAACACCTGGGCTGGCGGCGCGTCCATGGCAAGCTTGGAGCCGTTCATCACCAGCAGGCGATCCGTCAGCCGCGCCACGTCCTCCATGGAGTGGGAAACCATCATGATCGTGGCGTTCTTCGCCTTGCGGTAGGACTGAATATTGCCCAGAATTTCCGAGCGCCCCACGGGGTCAAGGCCGGCGGTGGGTTCGTCCAGAATGAGAACTTCCGGCTCCATGGCAATCACACCCGCAATGGCCACCCGGCGCTTCTGGCCGCCGGAAAGGTCAAAGGGCGAGACCTCCAGCTGCTGCTCCGTAAGCCCCACGAACCCGGCGGCTTCCCGGACGCGGCGATCGACCTCTTCCGGGGAGAGTCCCATGTTCTTGGGGCCGAAGGCGATGTCCTTGTACACGGTTTCCTCAAACAGCTGATACTCCGGGTACTGGAACACCAGCCCCACCCGGAACCGTGCCTGCCGGGTCAGCTTCTTGTCCGACCAGATGTCCTGCCCGTCCAGCAGCACCGTGCCGGAGGTGGGCTTCAGCAGTCCGTTCAGCTGCTGCATCAGGGTGGATTTTCCGGAGCCGGTGTGGCCGATGATGCCAATAAACTCTCCCCGCTCTACGGAAAAGGATATGTCATCCAGCGCCTTATGCTCAAAGGGCGTCCCGGCGCTGTAAATATAAGTGAGATTCTTCACTTCCAGAATGGATTTCAAGAAAATACCTCCCAGCGGGTCAGGCCATCACCATATCGTAAAGTGCCTGCGCGCATTCTTTCGGGTCTAATTTATCCAGCGGAAGGTCAAAGCCCTCCTGATTCAGCTTCCAGCAAAGCTCCACCGTCTCCGGTGCGGCAAGTCCGATGCCGTGCAGCAGCTCCACCTGGGAGAAGACCTCCTTCGGCGTGCCGTCCGCCGCAACCTTCCCCTTATCCAGCACCACGACGCGCTGCGCCTTGGCCGCTTCGTCCATGTGGTGGGTGATCAGAACCACCGTGATGCCCTTCTCCCGGTTCAGCCGTCCGATGGTGTCGATCACCTCTCGGCGTCCTCTTGGGTCAAGCATGGCGGTGGGCTCATCCAGAACGATGCACTTCGGCTCCATGGCAATCACGCCCGCAATGGCGATGCGCTGCTTCTGTCCGCCGGACAGCAAATGGGGCGCGTGGGTGCGGTACTCGTACATGTCCACCTGTTTCAGGGCGCTGTCCACTCTGCGGCGAATTTCCGGGCTGGCAATACCCAGATTCTCGGGGCCGAAAGCAACGTCCTCCTCCACCACATTCGCCACGATCTGGTTGTCCGGGTTCTGGAAAACCATGCCCACGTTACGGCGGATGGTGATCAGCCGGTCTTCGTTGGCGGTATCGATGCCGCAGACATAGACCTTTCCCCCGGAGGGAAGCAGAATGGCGTTGAAATGCTTGGCAAGGGTGGATTTTCCACAGCCGTTGGTGCCGAGTACGGCAACAAAGCTGCCTTCTTCAATGGTCAGATTCAAATCCGCAAACACGGGAACACCGGGCGTGTCCTCCACGCCCGGGTACGTGTATGCCAGATGCTCTACAGAAATTATGTCGCTCAAATCAGGCATCCTCCTATTTGTTACGGCGTCCACCGTCCGGTGGCACCGCAGGGAAGAACCAGTCCGGACTGCTTCACCGGCAGTCCCAGCTCACCGGCAGCGGTTTTGCCGCCATGTGCCGCCCCGAACACCACGTCGGAAGCGTAAGCCACGGCAGAGGGCGCAAGCCCGGTGGTGTACGAATTGATGATGACGAACAGCGGGTCGTCGGACAGCAGCTTCACCGTCTCCTGTAAGAAGGGGTAAAAGCTGGTCTCCATCTTCCAGATCTCACCGCTTGGCCCACGGCCATAGCTGGGCGGGTCCATGATAATGCCGTCATAGCGCCGTCCCCGGCGGATCTCCCGCTGGATGAACTTGCCGCAGTCGTCCACGATCCAGTGGATGGGCCGGTCGGCAAGGCCGGAAGCCACGGCGTTTTCCTTCGCCCATGCCACCATACCCTTGGAGGCGTCCACATGGTACACCTCCGCTCCCCCGGCGGCCGCCGCCAGTGTCGCGCCGCCGGAATAGGCAAACAGATTCAATACCCGGACAGGGCGGCAGGCGGAAGCCGCCGCCACCTTCTCCCGGATGAAATCCCAGTTTGCCGCCTGTTCCGGGAAAACGCCCGTGTGCTTGAAGTTCATGGGCTTGACGTTAAAGGTCAGGTAGTCCTTATAGTGAATCTGCCACCGCTCGGGAAGCTTGTTGTCCGTCCAGTGTCCGCCGCCGGTATTGGAGCGGACGTAGCGGGCATCATAGCGCTTCCATTGGGGTACCGTCCGTGGCGTATCCCAGATCACCTGTGGGTCAGGGCGCACCAGAATGAACTTGCCCCACCGTTCCAGCCGCTCGCCGCCGCTGGCGTCCAGAACCTCATATTCCTTCCATTCATCGGAAATCCAGAGCATTGGGTCTCCTCCCTCTTTCTCCTTATCTCAGCCGACGAAGCCGTCCCAGCCGCCATGCCAGCCGCCGTCCGAGCTGTTGTCCCAGCCGCCGGTGGTGTCTTCCTCCGTACCGCCGGGCTGATACTCCTCCCAGGAACTCTGGTTGTGCAGCGGACACATGATATAGGGGGCATCCACGCCGTTATTCAGGTTGTTGTAAAACCCGTGCCACGAAGCGGGGTTACCGTCGGAATCAATGAGATATACATAGTAGTTGGCGGTGTAAATGTCGTTCAGCCCGAAGCCGTCCGCCGCCTTGATCTCGTCCACCTCGGCCTGCGTCAGCTTCACAAGAGACCGGGACTCGATCTGCGCGTCGCTGAACATATAGCAGTAGTCCGTCGCCACACCGCCGCCGGTGACGCAATAGTCCACCTGAATGTGCTTGTCGCAGGTTCCCTCCGGCTCGTCGCCGTCGTAGACGTTCACGTAGACCACACGCTCCAGTCCGCGCACGTCGGCGCTGCACGCCGCAGTGGCCTTTTTGCCGGAATCCAGACACACGCCAACGCTGTGGAAGGCGTTGCCGTTATACAGTCCCTCTCTGGGCAGGCCGTCGTGGATGGGCTGCATGACCGCCTTCCACAGCCGTGCCGCCGGGTTGGCGCTGCTGCCGGTGAGATAAATCTGTTCGGGGATGTCGTAGCCGCACCATACGGCTGCGGTGTAGTGGGTGGTATAGCCGCAGAACCACCGGTCGCGGTTGGAAGACGTGGTACCGGTCTTGCCCGCGATGTTCTGTCCCGCAAAGATGGCCGCGCCGCCGGTGCCGTTGTTCGCCGCGTTGAACAGGCAGTAATTCATATAATCCACAGTCTTCTGGCTGAGGATCTTCCGGGACTCCTGCTCATTGTCCACCACAACTTTGCCGTTGCTGTCGTAGACCTTGGTGAACAGTCTCGGCTCCCGGTAAACGCCATCGTTGGCGAAGGTCGCGTAGGCGGCAGACATTTCCCGCACGGTGGAACCAACCGTCAGTGCGCCCAGCGCCAAAGGTGCCAGACCCACGTCGGACAGGCTCTGCCCGTTGGGCA
>UMLT01052723.1_pt1 | contig 11206 bp, 10 predicted proteins | sample 1966641 | NCBI WGS metagenome assembly UMLT01 (sample SAMEA4836208, study PRJEB28245) | human gut metagenome | biome: gut microbiome; material: fecal sample | place: Denmark | collected 2008 | reverse complement strand
AATATTGGAAATATAAACTTTACAGGCAGAATTGATTATATTGGAGAATGCGACGGGGAGTACGTCATTGTTGATAATAAATCAAGAGATTTGAAACCAAGAAGCAAGAGGACAAAACCTACGAAGAAGGATGAAGAATTAGATTCAATGCTGCGTCAGTTATATATATATGCAGCAGCGGTTCGTCGAAAGTATGGGAAATTTCCAAAACTGCTATGTTTTAATTGCTTTAAAACAGGTATGTTTATAGAAGAGCCTTTTAAGAAAAAAGAGTACGATAAGGCTATTCTGTGGGTACGAAATAAAGTTGAGGAAATAGCAAATGCACACGAGTTTCATCCTAACTTGGATTATTTTGCGTGTAAATATCTATGCGGAGTAGGTAATGACTGTTGTTATAACAAGGGAGGAATTTAATGAGAGCAGATGATATAAACAGCCTTGAAAGCGAATCGGGAATTATTGCAACGCTCATTCATCATCCAGATTACATATTTTATTCTGAATATTTATTACCAAATCATTTTACTAATAAGGAAAACCAATGTGTCTATACGGCGATAAGCGATTTAGCAAAAAGAGGAATATTTAATATCGACGCTTATAACATTATAGAAGACTTAAATTCCAATGAAGCAACTAGAAAGTTTGCGGAAGAACTTTCTATAGACAAACTAAACGAGCTTATGGATATGAGCGATGTGCTTGTTAGACATTCGATAGAAGAGTATAAAATGCTCGTTTCAAATGTGATGGACGCAGCCTTTAGGAGAGACGCTTTCCAGAGGCTTAGAGAATGTCAGGGGTTTTGTTTCGATCGTTCTGAGAAGAACATAGAGCAAAAAATTTATGACACGATAGATGACGTCATGACAGAATTCTCGACGGGAAACGAAATCCCACCATTTAGTAACGTAATAGATGAGTGCTGGGAAGAAATCCAATCGAGGCAAGGAAGTGGTTATGCTGGTATCCCATTTAAGTTTAAAACTTTAAACGAATATGCAACCATAGAACCTGGGGAATTATTTATCTTTGCAGCAGAAGCCAAGCAAGGTAAGTCAATGATGCTACTCAACTGTGCGATGGATTTATTGAAGCAGGATAAGGCAGTGTTGTATTTGGATAGCGAGCTTAACACAAGACTTTTTACGGCTAGGGTTTTATCACATTTGTCCAAAGTAGAATACAGGCGTTTGACATCTGGCAATTACAGCAAGGAAGAAGCTGAGCGGATAGATAAGGCTAGGGAATGGTTGAAGACAAGAAAGTTTACACACATTTATATTCCCATGTTTGATCAACAAACGATTTATACAGCTGTAAAGAAAGTTAAGCATACACAGGGGTTAGATGTATTGATAGTGGATTATTTTAAAGGGTCGTCAAGCGGTGATGCTTTTGATAGCTATCAAGAACTTGGTAGGTTTGTGGATATGGTTAAGAACAAAATTTGTGGCGATATGGGCATTTGCGGTATAGGAGCTGCTCAAGCGACAGCAAGCGGCAAGGTAGCTGACTCAGCAAAGATAGGTAGAAATGCAAGCACGATTGCTATAATTCAAGACAAGACTCCAGAGGAAATTGAGGCGGACGGAACTGAATGTGGTAATAAAAAACTAAGAGTCGTCTTGAATAGGAATGGTATGCAGCACGCAAACGGAGAATATATAGATTTTCAATTTAACGGAAATCTAATTTCGTATGAGGAAGCAAAGCAACACGTTCCTGTAGAGCCTTACTAAATTAATATTTAACAATTATTCAAGTCTATTATATACCGCAAAAGGAGGCGATAGTTGTGGATTTGAACGATCTAATACGGTCGGTAGACATCGTAGATTTCATCTCCCAGTTTGTGGAGCTGGAACAAAGAGGGGAAGAATGGTGGGGGTTAAGTTGCTTTAAAGACGAAAACACTCCATCATTTTCAGTAAGAAAAGAACCTCCTTTGTTTTATGATTACAGCTCCGGAATTGGGGGTAACTTGTATTCGTTCGTAAAAAATTATTACCGCTGTTCAAACAGAGAAGCGGTAGAAATTATAAAAAATTACGCTGGATGCGGAGAAAAGATAGATATTCGGCAAGGAAAAATGTCAGCAACACTTGATTGTAAACGTTTTAAGAGATCAGTTCCATATAAAAAGAGGCATGCACAGAAATCAAATATTACAGACAGCTATATGGAAAGATTTGAAATTAGAGAAGATAAGCTAGCTATGTGGGAAATGGAGGGAATTTCGAAAGAAGTTCTAAGAAAATTTAACGTTATGTATGATGGGTTCTCAGATAGGTTGGTATATCCAATTCGGAATATAAGTGGTGAAATTGCTAACATTGGAGGAAGGGTATTAGATCCAGAGTGGAAAGAGAAAGGCATAAGAAAGTATTCGTATTTTTTTTCGTGGAATGGGGGAATGGAAGTTATTTATGGAATATATGAACATCTAGAAGAGATTAAGAAAAAGAAAGAGGTAATTATATTCGAAGGATGCAAGAGCGTTTTGCTAGCTGAAACATGGGGAATAAAGAACACAGGTGCGCTACTTACATCCCATTTGAACTCTTACCAGATGAAGCTACTGGCTTGGCTTGGCTGTAGGGTGGTTTTTGCCTTAGATAATGATGTCGATATTAGGGTAGACAAGAATATTCAAAAGTTAAAAAGTTATGTAAATTGTGAATATTTGCATGATTCAAGATCTTTGCTAGATGAAAAAGACAGCCCTGCTGATAAAGGAATTTCTGTGTTTAAAGAGCTATATGCAAAGAGAATTAGGTATAGGTGACGATCTTCTATTAACAGAAAGGAGTGTTAGAAATCAGCAATTATATTATGTATCACTGCCATTCCGATTACAGCTTATTGGACAGCTGCTCGAAATATCAAGAGTATATTGATTTAGCAGTTAGAGATGGAATGAAGGCAATCTCATTCAGTGAACATGGGAAGCCATTAAATTGGACTGAAAAATGGGCGGCTTGTAAAAGCGCGGGCATAAAGTACATTCATTCTGTAGAGATTTATTTGACAGAAACACTTAAGGAAAGAGTAAGAGATAATTATCACACTGTATTGATGGCTCGTAATATAGAAGGCGTAAAGGAAATAAACAAAATCATCCAGGTATCTTGCGATGATAAACATTTTTACTACACGAATCGTATCTCATTTGATGAGTTTTTAAGCCTTTCGGATAATGTGATAACAACAAGTGCTTGCCTAGCCTCTCCTTTAAATAAACTTCCAAAGGATCACCCCAGATATATGGAGTTAGCTAGAAAGTATGACTTTTTTGAAATTCAAGCACACAAACACCCAGACCAGATTGCTTTTAATAAAAGACTTTTAGCCCTATCCAAAGAGATAGGAACACCACTAATAGCAGGAACAGATACACATAGCTCTAGTAGGTATAAAGCAGAGTGTAGAGCAGCCCTCTTGGATGCTAAACATAAATCGTATGGGAACGAAGACGCTTTTGATCTTTCATACAAAACATACGATGAATTAGTAGAGCAGTTCCATATTCAAAATGCGATTCCAGAGCCTGAATATATGCGAGCAATTGAAAACACAAATCTGCTGTACGATTTAGTTGACGATATAGACTTAGATACAACTATTAAATATCCAATCCTATACGGTTCGAGGGAGGCTGACTCAAAGAAGTTTATCGAAACCGTGAATCAAAAGTTTCAAGAAAAACTTTCTAGTGGAATAATCCCGTTGGAACAAGAAGAAGCATTTAGGACGGCAATAGCAGAAGAAATGAGAGTTTTCCAAAAGCTTAAGATGGATGGATTTATGTTGTCAATGAGTGAGTTAATTTCGTGGTGCAAAGATCAAGGAATGGCGATAGGAACAGCAAGAGGTTCTGTTGGAGGATCGAGAGTAGCATATGTCACAGATATAATCGACCTAAATCCAGAGACGTGGCATACTGTGTTTTCTAGATTTTGTAATGAGGACAGAGCTGAGATAGGCGATATTGACATTGACTGTGTTGAGTCTGACAGACCTGCGATATTTCAATACATAACAGATCGATTTGGAAGCAACAAAACGGCTAGAGTTGCATCTTTTGGAACAATGCAGTCAAAGGGAGTAATTGATGATGTCGGCAGACATTTGCGCCAAAAGTGGGACAGAGAAAATGAAGGAAAAAAGGGTAGTAATCCGTGGTCTCTTGGTAACATCGTAAAGATAAAGAATGAGTTTGATACAAGCGAGGAAGATACAAGGAAGAAGTATCCAGAGTTATTCTATTACTATGACGGTTTACTAGACACTAAAATATCTCAGTCTGTACATCCGGCAGGCATGGTAATTAGCCCTATCACTCTAGATGATAATTTTGGTGTGTTTAATAAAGACGGCGAAAATTGCTTGTTGCTAGATATGGATAATGTACACGATTTCACAGGATTGGCTAAATATGATTTTTTGGTTCTAAAGACAGTGCAGGTAATCAGGGACACATGTAGATATCTAAACAAGCCATATCCAAAAACACACGAGATTGATTGGAGTGACCAAGCAGTTTGGGAGGATATGCTAACAAGCCCCGTAGGAATTTTCCAAATGGAAGGCGTTTATGCTTTCAGTTGCTTGAAGAAGTTCGAGCCTAAGAGCATATTTGACATGTCTCTTGTAACTGCGAGCATTAGACCGTCGGGAGCCTCTTATAGAGATGAACTTCTTGCACGGAAAAGACATAGTAATCCGTCGGAGATTATAGATGAACTACTAAAAGATAACCTAGGATTTTTATGTTACCAAGAGGACACTATAAAATTTCTTCAACAAATTTGTGGTCTTACAGGTAGCGAGGCGGACAACATTAGGAGAGCAATTGGCAGAAAGCAGAAAGACAGATTAGATGCCGCTATGCCTTCTATATTAGAGGGATATTGCGAAAAATCTTCTAAGCCAAGAGATATAGCGGAAAAAGAAGCAAAGGAATTTTTACAAATCATTGAAGATAGTGCGAGTTACCAATTTGGCTATAACCATTCAATAGCTTACTGTTTGCTTGGGTATCTTTGTGCATACTACAGATATTATCATCCATTGGAGTTTATAACCTCGTTTTTAAATAATGCAGCTAATGATGAAGATATTCGCAATGGTACAAAGTACGCAAATATGATTGGAATAAAAATAACCATGCCTAAGTGGGGATTGTCCAGGGGTGAATATTTCTACGACAGTGGAAAAAACATCATAGCTAAGGGGCTTACATCTGTCAAATATATGAGCGCCGGGACAGCAAATCAGCTATACAAGGTAGCACATGAAAAAGAATACAAGTATTTTGTTGATGTTTTGTATGCGTTAGAAAACACAGCACTCAACACTAAGCAGTTAGATATTCTAATTAAACTTGATTTTTTCTCTGATTTTGGAAATCAAAGAGAGCTTTTAAGAATTACCGACTTGTTCTATAGAACTTTCAATAGAGGATGTGCTAAGCAAATCAGTAAGGCAAAGATAAAAGGCTCTCCGTTAGAACATATTATCGAAAGATATGCAGTGGGTGTGACAAAAGCAGGGGCGAGCGCAAAAAACTACACACTTTTGGATATTCACTCGATATTATGTGAATCAGAAGAAGCAATATTGGATCTGGGACTTAGTGATCTTAGCGTTCTTATTAAGGTAAGAAACTTCATTGATATAATGGGATACGTTGGGTATGTCTCGGGTAGAGAAGGGGACAGAAGAAAATTATATGTATTAGATGTGTATCCAGTCGTAAGGAAGAAAGATGGTGAACAATTTGGGTATTCTGTAATAACCAAGTCAATAGGTAGTGGCGTAGAGAGCAGATTTACTGTATTAAACAGGGTGTTCGATTTAGATCCTATTGCTAAAAACGACATTATCTACTGCACTTCTTGGAATCGGGATGGACAATATTTTAAAATGAATGGATATAAAAAAGTATTCTAGGAGGTGATATGGTGACAATTGAAGATCAGACAGATTATGACCTGATAGCAGAACAGCGGGGCTCGGCGGCTATTGACAACATATCGTCTTCAATAAGCGACACCGCATCTGCTAAGATAGACGCATTAAAAACTAATCTAGAGAATGCAATAGTTGCTGATATAGAAGATCTATCTAATAAGATAGACGCATTAAAAACTAATCTAGAGAATGCAATAGTTACTGTTGCTTTAAGGATACTATTTTCCTGACTAAGAGAAATGAGGTCAGTACCATGCACTACAACAGAGGGAGGAATTAATGTGCCAATAGGAAAAGATATAGACGAAATCCGCATCGTATTTAAAAATGGAGGACATTTAACAGCGTTCGATTATATTGATAGAATAGAGAGAGCGAGGAGGGATATTGCCTTCTGGACAGGAGATATACCTTATTCGGAAAATCAAGAAGATTTAGAATTGGGAGATCAAGAAAATCCTGAGCTTGATAAGTTCCTAAAAGGGTTCAAAATAAAAGACTGATTTTATACATAAAAAAGGAGTAATTTATTATGCAGAACGCACAATATTGTAACAAATGTGGAAATAAAATGGATATATGGGATACCCAAGCGGGGTTGTTAATCATACGACCTATCGGTTATGGTTCAAACTATGATGGATGTCATCTAAACCTCCATCTATGTTATGATTGCATGGACAACCTTATCGAACAGTGTGCCATATCTCCAATAATTGAGGATCATACTCTATAATTTTCACATCAATGCCTTTAGCTAAATACATATAAGTGTCGTGTATCGTTGGATCGCACGACACTTAGCATTTAAGGAAGAATTATTATGATAGCACAACGTATATCGTATCGCAAATTGGTTTTAAAGAATGCTAAATTGATATCAAGCAATTAGATAAAACAATATTAATCCACTATGCATCAAGACTGTGATTGCATATAACAAACAGAATGGAGGCTACATATGTCAGAATACAACGTACCTAATTTTGGATGTGTGTCCAACGCAAAAGTGTATGGATTGGACGAGAGTATAAAAAGAGCAAAGTATCCGATGTCAACAATTCCTAGTAAACTGACGAATAAATTAACACCAGGAATTAAATCTTTAGCCCAAAGTAAAAGTGGGGCAGGGCACGATCAGTGGCTAACTGGAGTAATTACACAATTTGATTTGTCTTTTAGTAACAAAGCTTGGGTTGAAGCTGAACGATACCACTTCTTTGATTTTGTAAGTTCGCAAAGCACGATGCACAGAATAATAAAGTTTGACCTTAATGACACTTATAACATATATGTCGACTGGCGCATAGTGGATATCATCAAAGAAAAGATTGAGGAATATAACGGGCTGTGTGACGCATCATCAAACGTTGCGCCCGAGGACATACAAACTAAATATCTTGAGATACTATACAGCAATCCAGCAGGCTTTATATTGACTGCTGGAATGACAACCAATTATAGACAGCTAAAGACTATATATAATCAGAGAAAAAATCACAGACTTCCAGAATGGAGAACATTCTGTAGCTGGATGGAAACGCTCCCCCATAGTGAACTAATAACCGGCAATGATAAAGAGGAATTGGAGGTTGTTATATGAAAATAATTGCTATTTCAGGACATGCTCAGAATGGTAAAGACACTGTGGCTAAAATGTTAGAAAAACAGCTATCCCAAAACAATAGGGCTTTAATAGCACACTATGCTGATCTCCTTAAATATATATGTAAAACATTCTTTGAGTGGGATGGCAAGAAGGATGAAAAGGGGCGTTCACTGTTGCAGTTTGTTGGAACTGATGTGGTTAGAGAGAAAGCCCCAGACTTTTGGGTTGATTTTCTTATAGATGTTTTTAATCTCTTCGAAGACTGTTGGGACTTTGTTATTATTCCTGATGCAAGGTTTCCAAACGAAATCGACAAACTGAGGGAATATTATTTTGACGTAACGCACCTAAGAGTTACAAGAGGGAATTTTAAGAGTCCATTGTCAAAGGAGCAACTGAGACATCCCTCCGAAACAGCTCTTGATTGTGTAAAGCCAGATTACTTCATTGTCAATAATGGTTCATTAGACGAGTTAAAAAATAAAGTATCAAGTTTTATTAAGGAGGCTCTGCATGTTTAGAGAAGAAGAAAACTATTACGAAATTTGCGAAGATGAATTAACTAGGGAAGGTCTTGACGAGATATTTTATCTCAAAGATTTAAAACAAAGGAAGCTTTTTCTAAACGCACCAATTGATCAGTTATCTATTATGAGTATAGTTAAACACATTATACAGATTAATAGAGAAGATATGGGGGTTGCTCTAGAAGACAGAACACCGATTATCCTATACATTACTTCCGAAGGAGGAGAAGTTGATGCAGGCTTTGAGCTGATTGATGTTATACAGAGTAGCAAGACGCCCGTTTATACCGTAAATCTTGGTCATCAGTATAGTATGGGATTTCTTATTGGAATAGCAGGACATAAACGATTTGCTACTAGAAATTCTAAGTTTCTAATGCACGACGGCACACAATTTGCTTATGGTTCTGGAATGAAAGTTCAAGATCAGATTGATTTTCAGAAAAGAGTTGAGGAAAAATGCAAGGATTATATTCTATCTCGCAGCAAGCTAACAAGTGAAGACTATGATAGTAAACTGAGAGTAGAGTGGTATATGTTTGCTGAAGAAGCAAAGAAACATGGTTTTGTCGATTATATTATTGGTGTCGATTGCGACATAGACGCCATAGTTTAATCAATAGATAATTTATTAAGGAGGTATGTAGGTGATTGTCCTTAAAAGAGACGGAAGAGAAGATTTATATATGAAATCCAAAATATACAGAGCTATTGAAAAGGCGGTTATTGAAGTTACACGTAATACTAAAGACGATTCGTTAGCGGCGAAAATTTCCGATAAGCTAGATGAAAAGTATCGAAAAAAGAAGGGGTCTCTATATGTAGAGGATATACAGGATGATATCGAAACTGAAATAATGAAAGAAGGTGAATTCGATATTGCTAAAGCCTATATAAGATACCGCTATGAACATGAACTTAGACGCAATAGTGATAATATGGACAGAAAAATCTTGTCTATTGTAGAGGGAACTAACGAAAAGGTCAGGCAGGAAAACTCTAATAAAAATCCTGTGGTGACGTCTACTCAGAGAGACTACATCTCAGGCGAGGTAAGTAGGGATATGACTGACCGGCTGTTGTTACCAAGTGATATACGAAAAGCTCATGAAGATGGAGTAATTCACTTTCATGATTCTGACTACTATTTGACAAAAGGTATTAACTGCTGCCTTGTTAATTTGGAGGATATGTTACAAAATGGGACAGTTATTTCAGGTGTAATGATTGAGAAACCTCATAGCTTCTCAACAGCTTGTAACGTAGCTACGCAAATAGTTGCCCAAATAGCGTCTAATCAGTATGGAGGACAGAGTATATCATTAGCACATTTAGCTCCTTTCGTTGACGTAAGCCGACAGAAGATTCGAGAAGAGGTATTGAACGAGATAAAGGCTTGTAACGGAGACTTTAGTATGGTAGACAATATTGTAAAACATAGATTAAGAAATGAAATTAAGCAAGGCGTCCAAACGATCCAATATCAGGTGTTGACTCTCATGACGACCAATGGACAAACTCCTTTTATCACCGTTTTTATGTGTCTTGGAGAAGCTAAAGATGAGCAAACAAAAAAAGATCTCGCGATGATTATAGAAGAGACAGTCCGTCAACGTCATCAAGGTGTTAAAAACGAAGAGGGGGCGTGGATTACCCCCGCCTTCCCGAAACTTATATATGTTCTAGAAGAAGATAACATTCACGAAGATAGTAAGTATTGGTATTTAACAAAACTATGTGCTATGTGCTCTGTTAAGCGTCTTGTTCCCGATTACATATCTGAAAAGATAATGCTTCAGAATAAAGTGGACGAAAACGGAGACGGGCATTGTTATCCCTGTATGGGTTGCAGATCATTCTTAACAACTTACATAGATCCAGAAACCAACAAGCCTAAGTTTTATGGGAGATTTAATACTGGTGTGGTAACAATAAATCTTCCAGATGTTGGCTTATCGGCGGTTAAGGAGGCTGAAAGGGCTGTAGAGAAAGGTGCAGTGAATTTTCAAAAAGCAAAGACAGATGCCTTCTGGAGAATCTTTGAGGAGAGGTTAGAACTTTGTCACAGGGCTCTAAAATTAAGACATGAAAGACTTCGTGGAACATTGTCAGATACTTCGCCGATTCATTGGCAAAATGGCGGCTTAGCAAGACTAAAGAAGGGTGAGACAATAGACAAGCTTTTGTTTGGAGGATATTCAACGCTTTCGCTTGGTTATGCTGGTTTATACGAGTGTGTAAAGGCAATGACAGGTAAGAGTCATACAGATGATGAAGCAAAGGACTTTGCTCTTTCTATTATGCAACATATGAACAACAAGTGTACTGAGTGGAAAGAGGCTGAGAATATAGATTACTCATTGTATGGCACCCCTCTCGAATCAACAACATATAAATTTGCTAAATGTTTACAAAAGAGATTTGGTGTGATAGAGGGAATAACCGATAGAAATTATATTACAAATTCTTATCATGTACACGTTACTGAAAAGATTAATGCATTCGATAAGCTTAGATTCGAGTCTGAATTCCAGCAGTTAAGCCCCGGGGGTGCTATTTCGTATATAGAGACAGCAAATCTAACGGATAATATTGACGCTGCTATGGAGGTTATAAAGTATATCTATAACCATATTATGTATGCGGAGCTGAATACCAAATCCGATTTTTGTCAAGAGTGCGGTTACGACGGAGAGATCCAAATTGTGGAGGACGAGAACAACAAGTTAATATGGAAATGCCCAAACTGTGGAAATACGGACAGGTCGAAGATGAACGTGGCTCGCCGCACTTGTGGCTATATTGGAACTAACGACTGGAACCAAGGTCGTACACAAGAAATTAAGGAACGTTATGTACATTTAGGCGGTGAGTAATTGTATTATGGTAAGATAAGAAACAATGATATAGCGAATGGGACGGGGGTAAGAGTAAGTTTGTTTGTGTCAGGATGCAGGAATCGTTGTAAAAATTGTTTTCAGCCTGAAACCTGGAATTTCAACTACGGTACTCTTTACACAGAAAAAACAGAAGAGCTTATCATTAAATATTTATCCAAACCATACATCAAGGGAATAACATTACTTGGCGG
>UMLT01025265.1_pt1 | contig 11290 bp, 9 predicted proteins | sample 1966641 | NCBI WGS metagenome assembly UMLT01 (sample SAMEA4836208, study PRJEB28245) | human gut metagenome | biome: gut microbiome; material: fecal sample | place: Denmark | collected 2008 | reverse complement strand
CATGTGCTTCTTTTTGGATTATACTAATATTCGGTGAGATTTTTAGCCTCTCCTCACCACAGCACTTTTCCCTCTAAAAGCAATACCGATGCTTATAATTGAATTCACACCATTATCGCGCAGCTCTGTGTCGTATTTCTTTGCTTCTATCTGTTGCAGGGCGCTGTCGGCTAATGCAGATAAATCGGTATGTTCATCTTTAGTGTGTTTAAATTCAAAGATAAATCCGGGCATTCCCTTTGTTAAAGGCATAAGCTGAATATCAAATCGACCGAGGCCTGATTCGCGGTTTGAGCGTATCTTGTAGCGGTTTCCAAGTATGGCACAAAGACCAAGCATCATTCCGTGATAGAAGCCTTCATTAGCTCCATCAATAGAAGAAATGCTTTTTACCATAAAATCCTCCAGCAGAGCCTGGAGTTTTTGCGTGTCCTTGGAAAAGATAGCCTGACTGATAGATATGGCAAGGCTATTTTGGTTGGTGCGGTTTAGAACCTCCTTTTCGTAAACAAAAGTAATTTCTTTGTTCGGAATAGCAACATCACACATGAAATTTCCATCGCTTTGCGGATAAATATTGGCAACCTTCAGGTATCCGGCTACCAGAAGAAAGCTGTATATACTATATGGATTATTCTGAACCTCGGGATAGATAACACCGGTATCAATATAGGCTGCGATTTTTTCACCACAGAGCAGCTTATAAAGGTCTTTGGTAATTTCAGGCGTAGCTGTCTGGATAATTTCTCCGATTATCTCATTGCTGCCGGTGGACTGCCAGAATGCTTTCGGAAAGCAGTTGTCAGAGATATAATTGATTACAGACCATGGATTAAAGATTTCTGTATTGCCAAAACGATATCCATCGTACCATTCGCTGAGCTCATTATATTTATCATCTTTTCCATAGTATCGCAGCATGTCTTTTACCTCTTTTTCAGTAAAACCAAAATAAGAGCTGTAGCCATCATCGAGAATAGAATAGGTTTTCAGATTGTTCATGCCGCTGAAGATACTTTCTTTTGCTACACGCAGTATTCCTGTAAGAAAGCCAAAGGCAAGGTGTGGATTGTCCTTGAGTCCTCCTGAGAAAAAATTACGCATGAAATTTACAATTTCCGGATAGAAATTGCAGGTATGCCCCTGCTGGATGGGAGTGTCATATTCATCAATGATAATGATACATTCCCTTCCATAATGCTTATGAAGCAGTAATGATAAAAGCTGCAGACCCATCTGACAATCGACTTCATCCCCGCTGTCTCCGGCAAGAAGATGATATTGTTCTTTTTCGTAAGCAGTTAAAACAGAACTTGTCTCAAGCTCGTTATGTCGTATAAATTCCAGAGATATAAGCCTGCGGATTTTCTGAAAGGTTTCTTCCCAGGTCATGCTTTTGACATCTTTGAAGGTCAAAAAAATGACAGGATACTGTCCTTGGTGTTTAGTGTAGTAATCGCCGCATTGCCATATCTGTTTGTCTTTGAAATAAACAGATGTATCATCGTTTGTTTTTTCAAAAAATACGCGCAGCATATCCATATTCAGAGTTTTTCCAAAACGCCTTGGGCGTGTGAAAAGAGATACCATCGGTTTTTTATCCAGAAAATCACGTATCATCAGAGTCTTATCTACATAATAATAGCCGGTGGTTGCAAGCTTAAAATCAGATACACCTATTGGCAGAGATTTATTTTTCGCGAAATGATTCATGTGTATGGTTTCGTCAGGGATTAACCATTTACGTCCTTCCTTTATTGCACCGGACAATTCACCGTTTTTGCACATCTGCTGGATTCTTCGTACAGAAAATCCCATTGCTTTTGATGCATCTGAGCAAGATAAATATTCCATGTGGCACCTCCGCATAATAATTTAATAGCAATACTTTGATTATATTATATGTCATTATGCGAAATATAACAACTGTGATTTCACATTGATTTCGCATAACAATGTGAAAATTTCGCATAGATTTCGCCTACAAACGAAATGCTATGTTATGTTATTTATCAGGTGTTATCCTGTGTTTTCATTGGTTATCCTATTGCATATATAGGTTTACCTATATATAATGATGTGAGTTAAGAAACAAATAGTTTCACCAACAACACACAGGGAGAACACCATGCAAACATTAAAGAAATTCATCAAATACTACAAACCCTACAAAGCAGTCTTTTTCATAGACCTGCTTTGCGCAACAATAATCAGTGCCATAGATCTGGCGTTTCCGCAGCTGCTTCGCACGCTGACCAAAACCCTTTTTGCAGGAGCACCGGGAAAAATCATTTCTGCGCTGATTCCTATTACAATAGGCCTTTTGGTGGCATATATCATACAGACTGCGTGCAGGTATTATGTGACGTATGCGGGGCACATGATGGGAGCGAGGATGGAGCGCGACATGAGAAAGGAGCTTTTCGACCAATATGAAAAGCTTTCTTTTTCGTATTATGATCAGAATAATTCAGGACAGATGATGAGCAAGCTCGTATCCGATTTGTTTGATATATCGGAGCTTGCGCATCACGGACCGGAGAATCTGTTTATCTCACTTATAAAGATAATCGGTTCGTTCATTTTTCTGTTTATGATAAACCGTATGCTTGCGGTTCCTATGCTTATTCTTGTGGTGCTTATGCTTGTATTTTCATATGGACAGAATAAGAAAATGCAGGAAACCTTTATGGATAACAGGCGAAAAATCGGTGATATTAATTCGAGTCTTCAGGATACTCTGGCGGGCATAAGGGTGGTGCAGTCATTTGCCAATGAGCGTATCGAGCAGGAAAAATTTAACAGAAGTAATGAAAATTTCCTGATTTCAAAGGATGCAAATTACAGATGTATGGGAAGCTTTATGAGCGGAAATGCATTTTTCCAGGGGATGATGTATCTTGTTACGCTGGTATTTGGTGGTTTTTTGATAGCGCATGGAAGGATGGAGGCATCCGACCTTGCTATGTATGCACTGTATATAGGCATCTTTATCAGTCCTATCCAGATACTTGTAGAGCTGACTGAGATGATGCAGAAGGGGCTTTCGGGCTTTAGAAGATTCTTAGAGGTGGTGGAAACTGAGCCGGATATAGTTGATGCTGCTGATGCAAAACCGCTTAAAAATGTAAAGGGAAATGTCTGTTACGAGGATGTTTCGTTCCACTATAGCGATGATGATACACCGGTGCTTTCGCATGTATCCTTTGAGATACCGGCAGGAAAATCAATTGCGCTTGTTGGACCGTCGGGAAGCGGAAAGACGACAATATGCTCACTGCTTCCGCGGTTTTATGACGTGACGGAGGGCAGGGTCACAATAGATGGAAATGATGTGAGAAAGCTTACGCTTGAGAGCCTTCGCTCGCAGATTGGACTGGTTTCGCAGGATGTTTATCTGTTTGGCGGAAGTATAAAGGACAATATCGCCTATGGAAAACCGGATGCGACGATGGATGAGATTGTAGATGCGGCAAAAAAGGCGAATATACACGATTTTATCATGGAACTGCCGGATAAATATGATACGTTTGTTGGAGAGAGGGGCACTCGATTGTCAGGAGGGCAGAAGCAGAGGATTTCCATTGCGAGGGTGTTCCTTAAAAATCCGCCTGTGCTAATACTTGATGAGGCAACCAGTGCCCTTGACAATGAGAGCGAGCGCTTTATCCAGAAAAGTCTGGAGGAGCTGGCAAAGGACAGAACGACTATCACAATTGCCCACAGGCTTTCGACAATCAGAAATGCGGACGAAATTCTCGTGGTAGCTGACTGTGGCATTGCTGAGAGAGGCACACACGAGGAGCTTTTGGCATTGGATGGAATATATGCGCGCTATTATGATATGAGCAGGTAGGATTAAGGAAATTTCCACTGATTTATGTTATTATAGCTGCATAAACTAACTATATAGGAGCAGACACTATGCAGGCAATGTTCATAGACGTAGACGGCACTTTAAGCAGTCCGTGCTACAAGGTAAACGGAAAATTTCAGATAGGAATGTCAGATGTGCAGTGGGCAGACTACTGCAGTAAGCATGGTGAGGATACATATGAGTGGTGCCGTCCTGTGATGCAGGTAAAGGAGTATGCCATGAAGGCAAAGGAAAAAGGCACGAAGCTGTATGTGCTTACCACATCAGGCACTAAAATCGAGACAGCTGCAAAGCGCAGATTTTTAGACAGATACTATGCTGGTATGTTTGATGACATCTATGCGGTGGAGCATGATGATGACAAGGTCAGGTTCATTCTTAAAAAAGCAGCAGAGCTTGGGATTGAACCGTCGGACTGTGAGCTTGTGGAGGATACATACCGCATACTTTTGCAGACAGTGACAGAGGGGATTAAATCTACTCACATCACAACGATTCTCACAGGCGGATGCGAACGGTAACCAAAAATTTTCCACGGTCTATAAAGAAATAAAAAAAACATCCGATAAATATGTCAGGAAGCAAAATTTACATATTTCAAGGATGAGATATAATAGAAAGGAGATCCTGTTATGCGTATAGATGCATATAATCAGATAGCCCAGTTGTATGGCGTATCAAGAACAACAAAGACAGCAAAGACACAAAGCGCGTCGAGGATGTCTGATCAGGTATCAATTTCGCAGGCCGGTAGAGATTACCAGATTGCGAAAAAAGCAGTATCAGAGGCTTCGGACATCAGGGAAGATAAAGTCGCTTTGCTTAAGAACATGGTAGACTCCGGACAGTATCAGGTCAGTGGAGATGATTTCGCCAGCAAGCTGTTAGAGAGGTACAACTCTCTATAATATGATAATCATATCATATATCAAAGGTAAAAGAGGATTTTATAGTGGCTAGTTTAGTGGAAGAGCTTATAAATGTGCTCACAGAGGAAGAAAAAGTATACAGAACACTCGCTGCAAATGGGGAGAAGAAACGTCAGATAATCATAGATGCCGATATCCCTGCGCTTGAAGCAATAACTGATTTGGATCAGCAGGCAGGCGATGAGCTTCTTATTATGAGCAATAAGCAGGTTTCACTTCTCACAGATATTGCCAATGTACTGGGCAAATCAGATGAGAAGATGACAGTCACAAGGCTGATTGGATATCTCGGTACACAGCCGGATATTCAGGCGAAGCTTACGGCAGCGCGCGACAGTCTGATTGAAGCAGCTGCACAGATGAAAGAAATCAACGATTTAAACTCACAATTACTTGCTCAGGCAATAGAGCTTACAGAGTTTGACATCACCCTGTTCAAGAGCATGAAACAGGCGCCGGAGACCGCCAATTATGACAGAAATGCATATAACACAGGCGATATCTTAGGCAGCAGCGGTTTTGATGCAAAGCAATAATCATTAACCGGGAGGACAGGAACATGGCAAATGGATTCGGAAGTTTTTACGTAGGTAGTTCCGGACTTAAAAACTCGCAGAATGCTCTTAATACAACAGCAAACAACATGGCCAATGTCAATACGACAGGCTATGTGCGCCAGCAGGTAAGATTTTCAGACAAACATTATATCACCAGAAATAACCCTACAGCAGGCACCAACATCCAGCAGAGCGGACTGGGTGTTTCCGTATCGGATGTGGCACATGTCAGGGATATATTCTTAGATAAATCGTATAGGCAGGAGAATGGTCGAAAGGGCTTTTACTCGACACTTTACAGCACCACATCATATGTGGAGGATATCATGCAGGAGATGAACGGTGCTGAGTTTAAGGAGAGTATATCAGAGCTATGGCAGGCTTTTCAGGAGTATGGCAAGGATCCGACGAATTCAACGAATCAGAACCTTATCATCCAAAAGAGCGAGCTTTTTCTGACCAGATGCAATACGGTTTATTCTGATCTTCAGAAATACCAGTCAAATATCAACTTACAAATTAAAGACCAGGTTGACAGAATCAACGAAATCGGCGACAAGATTTATGCACTCAACCTTGAGATTCAAAAGACAGAGTCAGGCGGTGTAGAGACTGCCATGACAGCGCGCGATGCCAGGGACAGTCTGATTGATGAGCTCGCAGGTTACGCTAAGATAGAGGCTGAGGAGGATTCCACAGGCTACGTGCGTATCAAGCTCGAGGGACAGCAGTTTGTACAGGATAACAAGTGCAACCATATAGGCCTCACCGAGGAAAAGGGTACAGGCTTTTATACACCTTACTGGCCTCATATTACTACACAGGAGAGCTATATGCCGGTGTTTAGCGACGTTGCGCTGCCGTCAGCGCTGGCTGAAAGAGTCGGCTGCACGCAGACCACCAACATAGCAACCAGCCTGAATAATGATATAGGAAGCCTGAAGGCACTCCTTGTATCAAGAGGCTCAGAGTATGGCACCTATGATTTCATGAGCGAGGAGAATTACAGTAGGGTGGAGGACAATGTGGTCATGGAAACACAGGCCGAGATATCATATCTGGCGCGAAACATCATGATGGCCATGAACGATATATTTTGTCCGAATACCACATACACAGCGGCAGACGGTACCACATACACGGTTTTGGATACGGCAAACTGCTCGGTAGGAGCTGATGGCAGCCTGCCACCGCATGAGCTCTTTGCAAGAGAAGGATATGACCGTTACACGCAGATGGAAATAGATGGCAAACAGTTTTATGTATACAATGATGAGACAAAGGCTAACAACTCATCATGGTACAAGCTTGGAAATGTTTCAGTAAATCCAAAGCTTGCGGCACAGGTGACACTGATGCCGTCATACAAGCAGGACGGAGCCGCAAACTATGGCCTTGCAGACCAGATTACAAAGGCGTGGTCAGCAGAGAATCTATACATCAACCCAAAGGATACGTCGAAGTGCAATTTTGAGGGATATTATGACAAGATAATCTCGCATCTCGGAACAAACGGCAGCATATATAAGGCGTCATCAGACACTATGACATCGACAGCAGCTGCCATAGATAACCAGAGAAACCAGATAATGGGTGTGTCGAGTGACGAGGAGCTGACAAACATGATCAAGTATCAGTCAGCATACAACGCATCAAGCCGTTTTATCACAGTAATCAGTCAGATGACTGAGCTCATAGTACAGCTCATATAGTTTTAGGATACGACAAGAGAGTATGAACAGGAGGAGTCGATATGGCTTCAACATTTTTTGGATTACATATAGGGTCAAGCGCTCTGAGCTCATTTCAGGTAGCGACCAATACAACTGCAAACAACATAGCCAATGTCAAGACGACCGGATACACCAGGCAGGAGGCTACCCTGCAGGCAAAGGATGCCATAAATGTCACAGCCCGCTACGGAAGCGTTGGCACAGGTGTTACAGTCACCTCAATCAAACAGCAGCGTGACCTGTACTACGACAATAAATACTGGGAAAACAATTCCTGCTATGGACGCTATGAGCAGAAGCTGTATTACATGGAACAGATTCAGAACTACTTTAAGGATAACGGTTCATCGGTAAAGGGATTTTCAAGTGTTTTTTCACAGATGTTTTCAGACCTTGATACACTGCGCAGCAAGCCGTCCGACAAGACAGTGAGAAATCAGTTTATCAGCAGCGCGCAGAGTCTTTGTACATATTTCAACCAGATGAGTGACAATCTCTCAAAGCTGCAGGATGACTGCAACGAAGAAATCAGAAACAACGTAGACAAAATCAATTCAATCAGTGAGAAAATTTCACTGTTAAATAAGGAGATTAACCAGATAGAGACAGGAACCGGTGTCGAGGCCGGCTCACTTAGGGATGAGAGGGCGAATCTCATCGACAGCCTGTCCAAGATTGTTAATGTATCTTACAACGAGACAGAGGTGCAAAACACCAATGGAGACAACCTGGGCGGCACAAATTTCTCGCTCTATATAAATGGAGAGAAGGTTGTGGAGGGCAAGGATTACCGAAAGCTCATCTGTGAGTCGTCAAAGACGAAAAACAATCAGACAGACAACGATGATATGTACAAGATATACTGGGAAGATACTAAGATGGAGTTTTCCGCGACAGCTGGAACCGCAGGGGGAAGCCTGAAAGCTCTCTTTGAGGTGAGAGACGGTGATAATCTGGAGAATTTCAAGGGTAAGGTCACAAAGGCTGATTCGTATTCGCTCACAGTGGAGAATATATCAATAGACAATATAAAATCACTCAACCTGCCGGACAAGGACGGCAAAATCACTGTAAATAATATCAGCTACAGCTATGACAGCTGGGAAGCACAGGTGGATGCACAGGGCAATATCAAGTCTGTAACATTTAATCTGAGCAAGGACAAGGCCATAGCAGACCCTGAAAAGACTGTGGCAGAGGGATATCTTTTAAATGCGGGCTCTGCAATAAATGCGAGGGGAATCCCTTACTATATGACACAGCTCAATGAGTTTGTCAGAAATTTTTCAGAGATGTTCAATCAGATAGAGAGCAAAGGACAGAATCTGAATGGGGATACACCACCTACATTTTTTGAAGCAATCACAAACACAGCCAAGGTATATGATTTCTCGGAATCAGAGGCTTACAGCAAGCTGCCTGATGGACAGACTGCCACAATAAACAGCAGCTCCAACACGTATTACAGGATGACAGCGGCCAATTTCTCCGTAAACAAGGATGTGATGAACGATGTATCGCTTTTTGCGACTTCCACAGACTATGTCAAGACAGATTCATGTGATATAGTTGATGAGTTAAAGAAGCTGCAGTCGGAGAAAACAGTATACAGAGGCGATAAAGCGGAATCATTCCTTGAGACAATCATCTCCAATGTGTCAGTGGATACGGAAAAGGCAGAGACCTACAACAAGCTCTATAGCAATCTGGAGCAGACTATTGCAAACCAAAGAACATCGGTATCAGGTGTGGATGAGGATGAGGAGGCATTAAACCTCGTGAAGTTCCAGTATTCATACAATATGGCATCTAAAATCATATCGGTTATGAACCAGATGCTTGATAAGCTCATAAACGATACGGGCGTGGCATAGAAGCGGGAGGCATAATATGAGAATCACAAACAATATGATAATGGGAAATACCAAGACAAATATCAATTCAACAAAGGTTTTGGTGGACAAATACAATACCCAGATGACTACTCAAAAGAAGATATCCAAGGCATCAGAGGATCCGGTTATCGCAATCAGATCGCTTCGCTTGTCGACCAGCCTGTCGCATCTTGACCAGTACAAGGACAACAATATCCCGGATGCTTCTTCGTGGATGGATGTCACACAGACAGCCCTTAGCAACATGAAATCACTCCTCACAGATATCCGTACACAGTGTGTAAACGGCTCTACAGATACGCTCACAGCTGATGTCAGAAACACTATATTACAGCAGCTTACAGCGCTGTCAGAGCAGGTGTATACAGAGGGCAATGCAGACTACGCAGGAAGAACGGTATTTACGGGCTACCGCACATCATCAAAGCTCACATTCCAGAAGGACACAAAGAGCACATATCAGATAACACAGGAGTTTTCTGCCGCTGATTTGTCAGAGAAGCGGTATTATACAAATGGCGTGACTGTTCCAAATAGTATAAATGCGGCAACACCTGACTGTACCACAGATGTCACAGAGCACAGCTTCCAGAGAATCCGTCTGGGCTACGGTAATACGACAGATGATGTGAAGCTTTCTATCGATGGAAAAGAGCTGACACAGGGCACAGATTATACTGTATACAAGAGTGTGTCTGATTTTGACCCATCAAAGCTCTCTGCTGATGATACGGCATATATACAGGAAACCGGTGAATTTGTTTTTGGTAAAAATGTAGCTGCTTCAATTAAGAATAATGAAAAGAAGCTGTCTGTCACATATGTAAAGACAGGCTTTGACAGCAGTGATGCTAGACCTGAGTATTATTACAACTGCAAGGATATTACAAATGCTGTGACACTCGATGCAGGTGGCAATGTACCCCATGATGCAGCAGGAGATATCATATACTCCGATCCATCAAAGGTAGTGGATTTTAAGTTTTCAAGTCAGGAAATCAAATACACAGTGGCAAACAGCACCGATATCACTGTCAATACACAGGCGAAGGACGTCATGGATACAGGCATCAAGCGTGATGTGGATGAGTTGATTGATGTAGTTCAGAATGCTGTCAATGCTCACGACAAGGTCTCACAGATAAAGAATATGATGCAGCAACAGCAGTACTCTGACAAGGATTCACAGGCAAAGCTTAAGACATATTTAGAGGCTGCAGAGCAGGAGGCTGACTATGCCGACAACAATTTGCAAAAGACCTACAGCCAGTACATCACACGCTTTGATGATCATTTGAATAAGGTAAATCTGGCACTCACCAATTCGGGAAGCACAAAGAGCCGCCTCACTCTCATCAAGAACAGAGTTGAGGAGCAGCAGACGACCATAGAGGAGCTTAAATCGACCAATGAGGATAGGGATATTTCTGATATAATCATTGATTTTTACGCTATGTACAATGCATATCAGTCCAGTCTGACAGCGGCATCAAAGGCAAACTCACAGACATTGCTTGATTATCTGTAAGGATTTTAAAAACGGTACACAGCTACCGGATTATATAACGCTCGCGGAGCGGGCGAAAAGGAGGAAGCCATGAGGGCAAAAACGAGAATATTTGGGGAAATTGACATCCCACAGGACAAAATCATCACAATGGAGAAAGGGATGATAGGCTTTTCGGAGCTGAAAAACTACACTCTGATATACAATTCGGAGAAGGAGAATGATAAGAAGTCTATCATGTGGCTTCAATCGATGGATGATGGAGACATTGCATTTCCTGTCATGACACCGGATATCATCATGCCGGACTACAAGCCAACGGTCAACGAGGAGCTTCTTGCACCTCTTGGAGATCTGAATGAGGAGAATATGTATGTGATCGTCACTGTAAATGTGCCTAGCGACATCACAAAGATTGCCTGCAATTTAAAGGCTCCTATTGTGGTCAATACCGACAGCAACAAAGCAGCACAGCTTATAGTTGAGGATGACTACAAGGTGCACTTCCCGATTTATGACATCATAAAAGGGAAAAAAGAAAGGGCGGGTGAATAGTATGCTGGCTCTTACAAGAAAAAAGGGTGAATCTCTGGTGATTAATAATGACATCGAGATTACTATTCTGGAAATCAGAGGCGACCAGATTAAGCTCGGTGTAAGTGCACCGAAGGAGGTGCCGATTTACCGCAAGGAGGTTTATACGCAGATACAGCAGGAGAACAGGAAATCTGCGGATGCACAGAATGCACAGGCTCTCAAGGAGCTGTTTGGATAGCTTAAGACAGAGAGTTA
>UMLT01051395.1_pt1 | contig 11404 bp, 13 predicted proteins | sample 1966641 | NCBI WGS metagenome assembly UMLT01 (sample SAMEA4836208, study PRJEB28245) | human gut metagenome | biome: gut microbiome; material: fecal sample | place: Denmark | collected 2008 | reverse complement strand
CCCGTGTCACACCCTCACGGGTGTGTGAGTTGAAATTCAAAGTCAATTCGTTAATATAGCCACTCAAAGCGTCACACCCTCACGGGTGTGTGAGTTGAAATGGGATAATTACAAGTATTATACATTTTTCCCTGGTGGTCACACCCTCACGGGTGTGTGAGTTGAAATTTTCCTTGACTTTTAGTTGCGTTTATTGTATAAGTCACACCCTCACGGGTGTGTGAGTTGAAATGCTTATCATAATTATTATAAATATCACGATAAGTGTCACACCCTCACGGGTGTGTGAGTTGAAATATAATCTGCTGCATGATATACACCAGGCTCTGTGTCACACCCTCACGGGTGTGTGAGTTGAAATTATCCTCTATTTCATCTAAGGCTGCATACATTTGTCACACCCTCACGGGTGTGTGAGTTGAAATCTTTTTCAAAATTATGCTGCTGAATTGGAAACTGTCACACCCTCACGGGTGTGTGAGTTGAAATAAATGCACCGTGATCGCATAAATGGTGTTTACAAGTCACACCCTCACGGGTGTGTGAGTTGAAATTGGCATATTCTCAGGACTAAATCCTAATGGGGATGTCACACCCTCACGGGTGTGTGAGTTGAAATCTAAATCATAAATTATTACATCAACGATAAGGGGTCACACCCTCACGGGTGTGTGAGTTGAAATTGTTGGCTCATTTACAAACACGACATCAAAATCAAGTCACACCCTCACGGGTGTGTGAGTTGAAATCTTCCGGGGCACGGGGAAAAGTCGGTGATGATCGTCACACCCTCACGGGTGTGTGAGTTGAAATCGGTTGAACTCGTGGAGAATGCACTCGCCAGTCTCGTCACACTCTCACGGGTATGTACTGAAAATTATGACAATTTCCAGATAGCTGATTTGCACCCATTACGCCCAAAATACAAAGCTAAAGCCAATCACAATCATATCTTAATAAATAAAAACAGCGCAGAAACCCTCGCTTCTGCGCCGAACATTATTCCCTAAAAATATTAAGCAAAGCCGAAAACAGCAGATAATAAATACAGTCTGAAAGAACCGTGCAGATAACACCCGCAGCTATCATTTTAGCTGTGCCGAACAGCGGCTCTTTGATGTGACTTACCTGCGGAGCCTTGCTCTTGGCGAACAACAGGGCAGTCGCCGCAATATGCGCCGCAATGCCGATAATCAGCAGCCAAACAGCATCGTATCTGAAAATAGAATACAGAAAAATGCAGCCTACCATAAACACAATGTTGATGATAAGATGTATGCCTGCGGAAATGTCACGCCTTGTTATTTTGCTGCAAAGAAGATTCGATGGAAAGGTTATGACCGCCGCCAAGACCGCCAGCAGCAGATTGCTTCCTACAAGTGATGCAAAGAAAAGCGAGTAGAATTCCATTGGAAAGATATTCCACAGTATCAGCCACAGCACTACAGCGGCTGCGGAGCATATTGCGGCGATTTTTTTGCGCTTAGGCGTGAAAAATGGCTCTCGGATTGTTTTGGCTTTTTCGGACATGGCTTTATGTGCGGTCAGACAGACTGACCCACGCTCCTTTCAAATAAAATAAACAGCTTTTCATGCGTTTCCCATAAATATGTATTACAATGATTATACGATTTTCACGCTCTTTTGTCAAGCGGATAAAATGGCCCTGTACCGTATGAGAACCGTTCCTGCCTTGACATTCGCAGATAAAAGTGGTAAGATATATCCATATTATATATGTATGAAAGGGTGTTCATATGGATTTTTCAAAGCTGAATTTCGGCGTGGACGGCGACAGCATCACAGCAGGGGAGCAGTGGTCGTATCACGTATATAAAGAGCTGGGAATGGCTTCCCATCACAATGTTGCCGTAGGCAGCTCCGTTTGGTACAAGCGCACTATCGCGTACAGCGGCGGAAGCGTTACCACTCAGGATTATACTTCTCCCGATTTTGCTGGCATCAGCGACGGCTGGGAGGAAACTGACGACCCTGTTGAGCTTCAGAAGAGAGCCAACAACTGCGCTGTCGTTCATACCCAGCGCTTTATTGAAGAGGTAAAGAGCGGAAAGGCTCCCGTGCCCGATGTGTTCGCTTTTGCAATGGGCACAAATGATGCTGAGGACTGCCTTGGCTGCCCCGATAAGGCTCTGGAGGGCAAGACCCTTGAAGGCAATGAAAGCGTTGACCTTTTCACCGAGGCAGGCGCAGCAAGATGGTGCATACAGCGCATTATGGAGGAGTTCCCTCTCTGCCGTGTGTTCGTGCTCACACCTATCCAGACCGCAACACCCGAGCATAACAAAAAGATCGAAAAGACTATCGAGGTGCTCCGCAAGGTAGCGGGCGGAATGAGCGCACAGGTCATCGACTGCTTCCACAACAGCGGTATCTGCGAGAAGTTCGAGGTGATCGGCGGCACAGGAAAATATCTCCGTGACGGACTTCACCCCGATGTTCCCGGTCAGACCCTCGAGGGAATGTATGCCGCCAAGGAGATACGCAACAATATGTTCAACTGATGTGAATGTCAGGGGTTTGTTCTGATGTTGTAGAACTCTCTTTCACGCATGGCGTAAATGGCGTTTCTGCGGCGTTCTCTGCGCTTCTGTGCAGCTTTTTCCTCAGCCTTTGCGGAAGCTCTTGCAAGTCCTGCGGAGAAGATGAGCACGCCCATGAAAGCACCGTAAAGCGCAATAAAATATGTCATTGCAGTGGGGTCGCTGGCGGCTGACAGTCTGGTGAACCTTATTGTCACAAGTGCGTCGGCGGCAACGCAGAGGGCTGCGGCAGCGGGATATTCTCTGATTATTGACATTATTTTTTTCATATTATCATATCCTCTCTTTGATTTGAATAAGCTTTTCTGCTGTTCATCATATTTACATTATAGCACACGATCTGGTCGGAAAATCGGACAGCAAATCAGACATTTTGACATTGGATATATAGAATGTACTATGAAAACGTTTGAGAAAGTTAGCTTTGCTGTTCAAATGTTAAAAATATGATAAATCGCAAAAATCCTATTGGCAATACCGAAAAAATGTGGTATAATGAGTTGAATGTGAAAATTCAGGCGGGCATTCAGCCACGCCGTTTTCAGACAAAATAAATTATGAGGTGATCACAATGAACGAAATGGAACTTTACTCACTCTGGTGCGAAAAGGCTGTTGATGACCCTGACCTTCAGACTGAACTTAAGTCTATCGCAGGTGACAGCGACGCTATCAAGGACAGATTTTACCGTGATCTGGAATTCGGTACAGGCGGTCTCCGTGGTGTTATCGGTGCAGGTTCATACAGAATGAACGTTTATACAGTAAGAAGAGCAACTCAGGGTCTTGCAGACTATGTTAACAAGGCTTTCACATCTCCCTCTGTTGCAATTTCCTACGACAGCCGTATCAAGTCCGGCGTTTTCGCTAAGGAAGCAGCATCAGTTCTGGCTGCAAACGGCATCAAGGTACATATCTATACTGAGCTTATGCCCACTCCCATGCTTTCCTACGCAGTAAGAAACCTGAAGTGCAGCGCAGGTATCATGATCACAGCTTCCCATAACCCTGCCAAGTACAACGGCTACAAGGTTTACGGTTCCGACGGCTGCCAGCTCACACTTGACGCAGCTGAGATCGTGCTCAAGAATATCGAAAGCGTTCCCATGTTTGACGGTGCAAAGACCATCTCCTATGATGACGGCGTTGCAGACGGCAGAATAAACTACATTCCTCAGTCCGTTATCGACAGCTATCTTGACGAGGTATCCAAGCAGGGTATCCACACCGATCTGGTTAAGTCCAGCGGACTCAAGGTAGTTTACACTCCTCTTAACGGCACAGGAAACAAGCCTGTAAGAGCTATCCTCAAGAAGATAGGCGTTGAGGACGTTACCGTAGTTCCCGAGCAGGAATATCCCGACGGAAACTTCCCCACCTGCCCCTTCCCCAACCCCGAGATCAAGGAAGCACTTGCAAAGGGTCTGGAGCTTTGCAACGTTGTAAAGCCTGACCTTCTCCTCGCTACCGACCCCGACTGCGACAGAGTTGGTATCGCAGTTCCTTCCGACAACGGCTATGAGCTGTTCACCGGTAACGAAGTAGGCGCAATGCTTCTCGAATACATCTGCTCCGAGAGAACAAAGATGGGCACAATGCCTGCCGATCCCGTTGCAGTAAAGACCATCGTTACAACCGATATCGCAGCTAAGATCGCTAAGGAATACGGCGTTAAGCTTATCGAAGTTCTTACAGGCTTCAAGTTCATCGGCGAGCAGATCGGCTTCCTGGAGGATAAGGGTCAGGAAGACAGATACATCTTCGGCTTCGAGGAGAGCTACGGCTACCTGGCAGGCTCCTATGTAAGAGACAAGGACGCAGTTGTTGCTTCCATGCTCATCTGCGAAATGGCTGCATTCTACCGCACCAAGGGCATTTCCCTCATTCAGGCAAGAGAGAATATGTACAAGAAGTACGGAGTATATATTCACAGCCAGTCCTCTTTCGTTTGCGAGGGTGTGACCGGTATGGAGAGAATGAAGGAGATCATGTCCGACCTCAGAACCAACACTCCCAAGACTATCGGCGGTCTTACCGTAACACGCTTCGAGGATTACCTTGCAAGCACCTCCGTTGATACCGCAACAGGCGCAAAGACAATGCTTACACTTCCCAAGTCCGATGTGCTCACATTCAAGCTCACTGACGGCGCAAGCGTTATCATTCGTCCCTCCGGCACAGAGCCTAAGATCAAGGCTTACTACACCACCACAGGCACTACCAAGGCAGAAGCTGCTGCTCTTGAAAAGACCATTTCCGATGATTTTGCAAAGATCCTCGGTTTCTGATCAACACAACAACTGACAGATATACAAACACCGCCGGCAGGCAATGCCGGCGGTGTTATTTTTGATGTTCGGAGATGATCTGTTGAATAAAGATCCGGCAAAAAGAGCAGTTATCTATGTTATGGGACTGTTTATAATGACATTGGGAGTATCCATATCCGTAAAATCCAATCTTGGCGTTTCCCCCGTAAGTTCAATACATATCCTTTGCGGTCTGCATGATATTTATTGGCAGCCTGGGAAGCGTAGGCGCAGGAACCATAATCGCCGCAGTGCTTGTGGGACTTGAACTGAAGCTTATAACAAAGCTTTTCGGCAGGTACCGTGACAAGCTTCTGCCGCAGAGCTGATAATACATATGCGCAAACAAAAAAGCTCCCCCGAGAAATTATCTCGGGGGAGCTTTGGTTTATTTTGTCATCAGCTGTCCTTTTCAGGTGCGATAGTCGTAAGAGAGAGCTTCTCGCCGTCGCTGTCAACCTTGATAGTAGTAAAGGGGTCAAGGTCGTTTGCGATCATAGTGCGGGCGATAAGAGTTTCAAGCTTGCTCTGGATATATCTCTTAAGGGGACGTGCGCCGTAAATGGGGTCATAGCCCTCCTTAGCGATAAATTCCTTAGCTTCGTCAGTGACTTCAAGCTCAAGCTGCTTGTCCTCCAGACGCTTTCTCAGACCGTCCAGCATAAGGTCGATGATAGGATATATCTCCTTCTTGGAAAGGGGCTTGTAGAATACTATCTCGTCCAGACGGTTCAGGAACTCGGGACGGAAGTGAGTTTTCAGAAGCTTATCAACCTGAGCTCTTGCCTCGGGAGTTATCTCGTTGTTCTCGTCAATACCTTCAAGGATATACTCGGAGCCAAGGTTGGAGGTCAGTATGATTATGGTGTTCTTGAAATCTACCGTTCTGCCCTGAGAGTCGGTGATACGGCCGTCATCAAGTACCTGGAGCAGAATGTTGAATACATCGGGGTGAGCCTTCTCGACCTCATCGAAGAGGACTACGGAGTAAGGCTTGCGGCGAACAGCCTCAGTCAGCTGACCGCCCTCCTCATAACCAACATATCCCGGAGGCGCTCCGATAAGACGGCTCACGGAGTGTTTCTCCATGTACTCGGTCATGTCGATACGGACAATGTTCTTTTCATCGTCAAACAGTGCCTGTGCCAGAGCCTTTGCAAGCTCGGTCTTACCAACACCTGTAGGACCCATGAAGAGGAAGGAACCGATAGGACGGTTGGGGTCCTGTATTCCCGCTCTTGAACGGAGTATTGCCTCGCTGACCTTTTGAACAGCCTCGTCCTGACCGATAACTCTCTTGTGGAGAACCTCGTCCAGATGCAGCAGCTTCTCACGCTCGCCCTCCATAAGCTTGGATACGGGTATGCCTGTCCATCTGCCAACGATCTTGGCGATCTCTTCATCTGTTACCTTGTCACGGAGCAGAGTATGCTTCTCATAGTCATCAGCAGCAGCCTCAGCCTCTTCCAGCTCTTTTTTCAGAGCAGGGAGCTTGCCGTACTTCAGCTCGGCAGCCTTGTTAAGGTCGTAGCTGCGCTCAGCTTTGGCAATGTCGGCGTTGGTGTGCTCAATGTCCTCACGGAGCTTCTGGAGACGGGAGATAGAGTTTTTCTCGTTTTCCCAGCGTGTTTTCATGGAGTTAAACTCGTCACGCAGCTCGGAAAGCTCTTTTCTTACCTCTGCCAGCTTCTCCTGAGATATCTTGTCCTCTTCCTTTTTGAGGGCAGTCTCGGCGATCTCCTTCTGCATGATCTTTCTTGCGATATCATCAAGCTCGGTAGGCATGGAGTTCATTTCCGTGCGGATGGTAGCGCAGGCTTCATCAACAAGGTCGATAGCCTTATCGGGGAGAAATCTGTCGGTAATGTAACGGTTTGAAAGAACAGCGGCGGTGATAAGTGCGCTGTCCTGAATTTTTACGCCGTGGAACACCTCGTAACGCTCTTTAAGTCCACGGAGGATAGAAATGGTATCCTCAACGGTAGGCTCATCAACACGCACGGGCTGGAAACGTCTTTCAAGCGCAGGATCCTTTTCGATGTACTGACGGTACTCGTTAAGAGTGGTCGCACCGATGCAGTGAAGCTCGCCTCTTGCAAGCATAGGCTTTAAGAGGTTGCCTGCGTCCATAGCGCCGTCGGTCTTGCCGGCACCGACAATGGTGTGCAGCTCATCAATGAAGAGGATTATCTTGCCTTCGGACTTTTTAACTTCGTTCAGAACGGCTTTCAGACGCTCCTCAAATTCGCCCCTGAACTTAGCGCCCGAAATAAGAGCACCCATATCAAGGGAGAAGAGCTTTCTGTCCTTTAAGTTGTCGGGAACATCTCCACGGACGATACGCTGTGCCAGACCCTCTGCAATGGCAGTTTTACCGACACCGGGTTCACCGATAAGAACGGGGTTGTTCTTGGACTTACGGGACAGGATACGGATAGTGTTTCTTATCTCGCTGTCACGGCCGATAACAGGGTCAAGCTTGTTCTGACGGGCAAGCTCCACAAGATCCTGACCGTACTTTTTAAGCACATCATAGGTGTCCTCGGGAGTATCGGTGGTAACACGCTGGTTGCCTCTTACCTCCTGAAGAGCCTTCAGGAAGCTGTCCTTGTCAATGGCAAAGTCCTTGAATATCTGTTTGATGTCCTTGTCAGCGTTGTCAAAGTAGGAGAGCATAACGTGCTCTACGGATACAAATTCATCGCCCATGTTCTTGGCAATGGCTTCGGAGGCGTTGAGCAGTCTGTCAAGGGACTGGGAGATATAAACGGTGTTCATATCACGTCCGCTGCCCGTTACCTTGGGTATATTTGCCATAACACGCTCAAGGCTGCCTGCAATAACGGTTGCGTCCTTGCCCAGCTTTTTCATCAGCTGAGGGATAAGACCGTTTTCCTGAGTCATCAGCGCATAAAGCAGATGAGGCTGGTCAACGTTGGTGTTCTGGTACTCAATAGCGGTATCCTGTGCAGCCTGAATGGCTTCTATAGTCTTTTTGGTAAGTTTCTGCATATTCATAAAATTCATCTTCCTTTCAGACGGTGAGTTATATTTTCAAGTGGGGGAGTGCTTCGGTCAGCTACCTGTTGCGGCTCATGACCTCATAAAGAATATTCATATGTGACCGCTCCTTTGTACGGATATTTTGCGGGAAATTTGTATTTTAACGCCGAAAATTTCGGCACCAAAATGCTTGACAATCAAATGAAAATGTGCTATAGTTTATTTTGTAGCTTTTTTGATGAAAGGATGTGTCGTGATGCCCGCCGATAAAAACGGATTTAAAACTATTGCCGAAAACCGAAAGGCAAGGCACGATTACTTTGTCATCGAAAGCTATGAAGCCGGTATCGAGCTTGTGGGAACTGAGGTCAAGGCCATCCGCCAGGGCGGCGTTAATCTCAAGGACTCATGGTGTACTATTGAAGACGGCGAGCTGTGGGTGAAGGGAATGCACATATCTCCCTACGAACACGGCAACATTTTCAATCGTGACCCCATGCGAGTCAGAAGGCTGCTGCTCCATAAGAAGGAGATCAACAAGCTTTTCGGTACTATCAAGCAGGAGGGGCTTACTCTCATTCCTATCTCTCTTTACTTCAAGGGTTCAAGGGTCAAGATGCAGGTCGGTCTTTGCAAGGGCAAGAAGCTTCACGATAAGCGTGATGCAATGGCTGCCGAGGCTGCCAAGCGTGATATTGACAGAGCCATCAAGGAGAGAAACAGGTAAAACGTTCGCTTCATAACCTGGGGATGTAAAGGTTTCGACGGGGATTGTGAAGCATGATAAGCGAGCAGAGGACTGTGCTGATCTCTATAACCCGCACACGTTTTAAAATTAGACGACAACGATAATTTTGCTTTAGCAGCTGCGTAAGCGCTGCTCGTCTGCCCGGAAAGTACCGTGGTTCCGGCTCAGGCGTCGATTAACGGTGAACGTCATTCGGGAGTGCCTGCGCCCGTCTGATGTATCGCAGGCTACTGAGTTCAGCTGTGTGTCTGTTCACGGCTGAACGAGGGAATGTAAATAACAGACTACGCTCGTAGAAAGTCGTGTGGATCGGTTTTCGGACACGGGTTCGATTCCCGTCATCTCCACCAGATATCCGTCTGTAAGGATTTCCTTGCAGGCGGTTTTCTTTTTTCTGACTTTTTACAAGTATCAGTATAACTGCTTATTGTGACAATATAATGTTAGAATTGTGACAAATAAGTAAATTTTAGCACTCTGTGCGTGAGAGTGCTAATTTCCTGCTTTTCCTCTTTTATGAGTTTATTTTACCATATTATATGTGCAGATGTCTATAGATTTCGGAAGTTTTAATTTGATTTTAATGAAATAAAATTCCCCTTACTGATATGGTTGATACATAGATCAGTAAGGGGGATATGTATGTGTTTATAGGGAGAGGTGAGTAAAACATATCGCAGCGTTTTATAAGTGATATAAACAAAAGACTTTGGTACCAAATACGATGCCTCTTATCTTACCACTTATATCCGCAGTTCTTACAGTGCATAGTTTTACCTAAGTTACTACTAAATAATCCAACCAAAGCAAAGCCAAAAGCTTTTTGAGCTGTAGATATTCTTTCTACATTTGTTGAACCGCAGGTAGGACACTTAGGTACATTAGCTCTTTGAGCTTGTTGTTTTTCCATACGCATCATATCAAGAGTAGCTTGCTGTTGGGCTTTTTCTACCCCTACCCTTTTATTGTAGAGTTCTTCATCGAAGAGTGGATTGGGTTTTACATATTCTTCGAGGATTTTCTTAGATGGGTCAAAATCGTAACCGCCATCATATAACCATTTGTCCCACGAATACGGCGTTACAATTTCTTTAGTTCCACAAAAATTACATATATCATTTTCTCCACCAATATTCCCACATTTGGGGCAATATGCCATCATATCTTCTTTCTCATTTTTATTCATAATAAATCACCTCTGTACTTTAATTATATACTATAAATTAAATGAAGTCAACATTATTTATAAAATTTATTCAAAACGTAAATTTTATATTTGGTATTTAAGACTGTTGACGGAAGTTTAACAAATATATTTAAGAAGACAGAACAGATATCAAGTGGGTTTAATTTGGCATCAACTGAAGTAGCTGGTTTTGTTAATCAATTTAACAGAATAAATAGTAATCAGCAATTTGATAGACCTTGGGAAAGATTTTTACAAGGTGCAACAAATCGTGATTCTAATGTTGCTTTATACTTTGCTGAACTCGCTGAAAAGGGAGCTTCTGCAAAAGCAAGTATTGAGGGTGTCTATGCTGCAATTCTTGATGGTAATACTAAAGGTTTTGCCAATGTAAAATCAACAATGACTTTGTTCAATCAGGCACAACAGTCTGGTGCAGATAATGCAAAGGCATTTGCAAAAGCAGTTAGTCAGAGTAATACTCAGCTCGGTAATTATTTGGGCGGTCTTAACGGAGCTAAAGCATCTCTTGTTGGTTATGGTACACAATTAGCGATTACAACAGCAAAAACTATAGGTCTTCGAGCTGTCACTATGGCTCTTAATGCTGCTTTAACTTGGGGATTATCCGCTGGTATAAGTGCTTTGATTTCATGGTTAGATACGGTAATTGTTACTGAAAAAGAACTTGCTGAAAAGACAAAACAAACAGCAGATGAAGCTAAAAAATCTTACCTGCAATCTTGCCCTTTCACCAATCTCCACCCGCCGCATAATATAAAAAAGCGGAAAATCACAGGAGCAGCGGCCCTGTGATACTCCGCCGAATACATTACCGAAAGGAGAGGGAAGATGAACGAAAACGACAAATGCAGTACAGACGGACTGACCATACCCCGGGGACGTTTTCCTCAGGATACACCTCTTGCCATGGCATATGTGCCCTATCAGGAGTGGGAGGACACCTACGCCGAGAATGTAGCTCTGGCAAAGGGCACCATATTCCCGTCGCTTGATATGCCTTTTCTTGGAAAGGAGGGCGTAGCACAGTATGGAAAATAAACGCCGTCAGCTTATGTACGCCATTCAGATGTACGACTTTTATCTGTATGAGCTCCAGCTGTACCTCGACACTCACCCCACCTGCCGCAACGGACTTTTTGCGTTCAGACGATACAAGGAACTGCGTGAAAAGGCAGTACGGTCATATAATGAGCTGTTCGGACCTCTGACACCTATCCAGTCAGGCTGCGAAAATGTCTTTGAATGGGCAAAGGGCCCCTGGCCGTGGGAAAAGGAGGCTAACTGATATGTGGATATATGAAAAAAAGCTCCAGTATCCCGTTAACATCAAAAATCCGAATCCTGCTCTGGCTAAAATGATAATTTCACAGCTTGGCGGTCCCGACGGTGAGCTTGCTGCATCACTAAGATACCTGAGCCAGAGATATACCGCACCCTATGCTCAGGTAAAGGGCATTCTGACCGATGTCGGCACCGAGGAGCTTGCTCATGTTGAGATGATCTCATCTATAGTATATCAGCTGACCAAGAACCTTACTCCCGAGCAGATAAAGGCAGGCGGACTGGACGCATAC
>UMLT01057371.1_pt1 | contig 11411 bp, 10 predicted proteins | sample 1966641 | NCBI WGS metagenome assembly UMLT01 (sample SAMEA4836208, study PRJEB28245) | human gut metagenome | biome: gut microbiome; material: fecal sample | place: Denmark | collected 2008 | reverse complement strand
CCTGCCGCACTTTTTGCAGCACGGCGGAAGCGTCAACGGGGGGCGGCGCGGTCTCCAGAAAAAGCTGCTGGGTGACACCGAGAACCTCCGCCCCCAGCTCCAGCCGCACCTGGGCCAGCCCCGTCTCCCCCCGGCGGCGGGCGGTCTCCGGAGAGGGCGGCATCAGAATGCCCAGCCCGCCGCCGAGAATCAGCCCCGGCAATGGCGTATAATCCCGAATGCCGCAGATCGCCATTACCACCATGCACGCTGCCCCCGGCGCGAGACAGCGCATCCACTTGCGCTCAAAGGGGATCATGCGGATCACGCCCGCGAGACACAGCACCGCCGTCATGGGAATGTTCGTCACCTGCGCCAGATCCAGCCCCAACCCTCCAAGCACCGCAGCGGGGAAAGCGTTGCCAACTGCCAGCGCGCCTGCCGCGAGATACCCCAATCCAAGATAAGGCGTCGGTGAAGCCTGCGCCAGCGCCAGTACCGCCACGCCGCCCACCAGCCAGTCGGTGACGGCGGTGCGTCTGCGCAGCGCCACGGGGAACAGCAGTCCCGCCCCGGCGGCGAGGACAATCCGTAGGAAATAGACCGGCACCGGCACGGTATCCCGCAGCACCAGCTGGAACAGCAGTCCGGTCAGCGCCGTCAGAAACGCGGAAATGGCAGGGAAGATCAGCGGCTGTTCCTCCGGAATGTGCCGGGCAAGGAGCAGCGCCAGCAGTCCGCCGGAGGCCGACCACACCAGCCCCTGCAATCCCGCGATCCCCCAGAAGACCCAGTAGCCCAGCATGGCCCCCAGACTCATGACCGCCGCGTGCCAGCCGCTCATGGCTAAAATCAGCCCCATCGCAAGCGGCTGAGGGTAATTACCCAGACTGGCCGCGCTGAGCAGAAATCCGCTGCCGCCGCACAGGAGGACGACCCCTCCCGTGCGGATTTTGGGGTTCAGCAGCAGCTTTTGGCACGTTCGCCACCCCCGCCGCAGGTACGTTTCCATGGATGCAATCATTTCCACCACAGCCTTTCCTTAGTGATGGGAAAATCCTATCACGCCGAGAAAAATTATGCTGTCGGATTCGCAATGGTGAGAAAGTTTCTTGCATCGGAGGCGGGATGGGTGTATAATGACCTGTAATTAAGGAAGCTGGAAGGAAATTGATGACGGCCATGGGACGAGAATTTGAACTGAAATACCGGGCGGATTCCGGGATGATTGCCGCCATCCGGGCAGCATTCGGGGATTTTTCCGAGATCCGGATGGAAACGGTCTATTATGACACTTTGGATGCCGCCCTGAGCCGCCGGCGCTGGATGCTCAGACGCCGGTACGAAAACGGGACCTCCGTCTGCACCCTGAAAACGCCCCTCCCTGACGGCAGCCGGGGAGAGTGGGAAACCCCATGTGACGATATCGGGTTGGCAGCGAAAGAGTTATGTAAACTCGGCGCACCGGAAGACCTGCTGCCCCTGACGGCAGGCGGCCTGACGGAAGCCTGCGCCGCCCGGTTCACCCGTCTGGCAAAGCAGATCGTTCTGGAACGCTGCACCGTGGAGCTGGCGCTGGACGAGGGGGCGCTGATGGGCGGCGGGAAGACGCTTCCCTTCGCTGAAGTGGAAGTGGAGCTGAAATCCGGCGAAGAAGCCACCGCGACTGCCTTTGCCGAAGCTCTGGCGCAGGAATTCAACCTGACCCCGGAAGCGAAAAGCAAGGCGCAGCGAGCCATGGCGCTGCTGCATTAAGGACATACAGGAGAGAGAACTATGCCCAAATTTGAGACGCTGTTTTCCAAATACGACCGTCTGGTGCTGTTCGACACCGAGACCACCGGCCTGCTTTACAACCGGGACGAGATCATTGAGTTTGCCGCCGTGGTGCTGGAGCGGGTGGACGGAACGCCGAAGGTGGTGCAGGAGTACGACCAGCTGGTCGCCCTGTCCCCCGGCGGGTTTGTGCCGCCGAAAATTCAGGAGCTGACCGGCATTTCCACCCAAGATCTGCGGGAACGGGGACTTCCCAAGACCAGAGTCTGCCGGGACATCGCGGAGATGATTCAGGGCAACACCCTGCTGCTGGCCTACAACGCCCATTTTGACCTGAGTTTTCTATTCTATATGCTTCTGCGGGACGGCGACCCGGCCGTGCTCAAGGGCAAGGATAAGCTGGACCTGCTCACGGTCTACCGCGACCGCCACAGCTACCCCCACCGGCTGTGCAGCGCCATCGAGGCCTACGGCCTTTCCGGGAAGGTGGTCAATTCCCACCGGGCGGTGGACGACGTGCTTGCCACCGTGGCGGTGATGGAGGAAATGGAGAAGGAAAAGAACGACCTTGAACGTTATGTAAACCTTTTCGGCTACAACCCCAAATACGGCATCGAGGGCAAGCCCATCAGCTCCATTAGTTATAAGCCCCAGCCCTATAATCCGGTGAAGCCGCTGTACGAGGCGTAAGCTCGGGAAAGCGTGAAAAATCGGAGGCTGCAGAGGAAAAATGATCAGAATTGAGGAAATACCGGTCTCCAGAATTGATGATTTCTGGAACATTCAGTTTCGGTATCTGGTGGACGACGGCATGATCACGACGGAGGAAGAAAAGGCGTATTTTCAGAGTCCGGAATACCGGGATGTGCTGAAAGGGCATATGCTGCGCACACCGGATACGCTGCACATGATTTATTTCGTCCGTGACGGAGTGCGAATCGGCGCGTCGCAATACTGTACGTTCCAGAGCGAAGACGGAAAGTGCTTTATCCTGGATTTCTGGGTCTTTCCGGAGTACCGCGGCAATGGAACGGGGCATGAGTGCTTTCAGACCCTCCTGGAATACACAAAACGGGATGGCGCACTGTATTATGCCCTGAACTACGCAAAGGAGGACTCGCGCAGATTCTGGCTGTCGCTTGGATTTATGGACAACGGCGTGGACGAATATGGTTCTCCGCTGATGATAAGGAAAGACAGATAACGTCACATTTTTCAGGAATGCGCCGCCGAAATCGCAAAAAACAACCACAGGAGGTAAGAACATGCTGAATCCATCCGCCTATGCTCTGGGAGCCAACCGCTCCTGCATCCGGGACTTGTTTGAATACGGCTGCCGGCGCGCCGCCGTTGTGGGCCAGGAAAACGTCTACGACTATTCCCTGGGCAACCCCTCCATCCCCTCGCCGAAGGAGGTGGACGAGACGGTGCGCCGAATCCTCGACGACACCGATTCCCTGCTGATTCACGGCTACACCTCCGCCGTGGGCGATTACGCCACCCGGAAGGCCATTTCCGACGACCTGAACGCCCGCTACGGCGTGTCCACCGACCCGGAGGAATTTTTTATCGGCTGCGGCGCGGCGCCGGAGCTGGTGAGCGTGTTCCGGGCGCTGGCGGTCCCGGGGGCGGAAATTCTGGCGGTCGCGCCCTATTTCCCGGAGTACAAGCCCTTCGCCCAGGAGGCGGGGCTGGAATTTAAGGTTGTCCCGGCGGACATCCCCTCCTTCCAGATCAACCTGACCGCCGTGGAGCGGATGATTACGCCCAGCACGCAGGCGGTCATCCTCAACTCCCCCAATAACCCCTCCGGCGTTGTCTACACCCGGGAGACATACCAAAAGCTGGCGGCAATCCTCAACAAAAAGGCCGCGAAGTACGGCCACCCCATTTACATCGTCTCCGACGAGCCGTACCGGGAGCTGGCCTACGGCGTGGAGGTACCCTTCCTGCCGGAAATTTACCGGGATACCGTCATCTGCTACTCCTATTCCAAGTCCCTGTCCCTCCCCGGTGAACGAATCGGCTATGTGTATGTGCCTCAGAAAGCCACCGACGGCAAGGCGCTGTACTCCGCCGTTGCGGGGGCTGCCCGGGCGGGCGGTCACGTCTGCGCTCCCAGCCTGTGGCAGAAGGTCATCGCCCGGTGCGCCCACCTGCGCCCGGACCTGGAAAGCTACGACCGCAACCGCAAGGCGCTGTACGAGGGGCTGACCCGGATGGGCTACGAAATGGCGAAACCCGACGGCGCGTTCTATCTGTTCATCAAAGCTCCCGGCGGCGACGCCAACGCATTTTCCGACGCGGCGAAGAAGAAAGACCTGCTGGTGGTACCCGGCGACGGCTTCGGCTGTCCGGGGTATTTCCGCATCTGCTACTGCGTGAGCCTGGAAATGATTCAAAGGAGTCTTCCGGTGTTTGAGGAACTGATCAAAGAGTTTGCGGGAAGAACCGCCTGAGTCCGTGCGTTGCCAAGATTCTGGAGCGGCACAGATACATAGTTGTATAAATAAGAAGCTGTGCGAGAAATGCTGGCTGCTCCATCACATGCCAAGAAACCGTATGCTTTTCGGTAAAAATCAGTCAGGGGGTGTCCATACGAATACCGTATATTGCCCTGTTATACGGGGGCAGATCGACGGAACAACGTGCTTAGAAATTGTTGATGTTGCCGACGAGCTAATCAATGCACGTATTTTGGAAGATATTGAGGCGGTTAGCGACTGGAATGACGGGTTACGTCAAAAATGCCTAAACTGTCCTTACCATGCTGATATTGGATAGAAAGGGAAATTGAACGGGCATTGTGTCCACCAAAAGACAAGTTGCTGTTATTGGGTATCCGTGAAGTAAAATAGGCACCACCTGACATTGAATATTTCAGGTGGTGTTTTTTGTTACTGCAAGGGATTCCCTAACTTTTTTCTAATTCGGAGATTCCTTAAAAATCCGGAATGAACCCGGTATCCGCCGCCTCGGCCTCCTGTGTGAAGCCTTCCAGCTCGTTCAGATACATCCAGCTGAGCACCGCATCGTATTCCTCATCGGTGACCCGGCGGTCGAAGGGGGCGGGCAGGCTGCCCATGGGCGTGTACTGGCGCATCAGGCTCACCAGCACCTCCCCGGGGGCGAAATTCTCCCCGATCCAGTCCAGCACCCGCAGGGAATTCTCCACATTTCCGGGCAGAATCAAGTGGCGGATGATGACGCCCCGGGTGACCTTTTCCCCCGCCCAGCGCACCGCGCCCACCTGCCGCACCATCTCCCGGATGGCGTCGGCAGCCACGGGAAAATAGTCCGCCGCCCCGGACAGCTGCCCCGCCAGACGGGTGTCCGCGTACTTAAAATCGGGAAGGTAAATGTCAACGCACCCCTCCAGCGACCGCAGCGTCTCCACCCGCTCATATCCGCCGCAGTTGTACACCACCGGCACGGGCAGCTTGGGCGACAGCGCCGGGAGAATCGTGGGCAGAAAGTGGGTGGGGGTCACAAGGTCGATGTTTTCCGCCCCCTGGGCGATCAGGTCTTCAAACAGCTGCCTGAGTCCGGCGGAATCCGTGGCCTTCCCCACAGCGCCGCCGCTGATGGCGGCGTTCTGGCAGTAGCGGCACCGGGGCGTGCAGCCGCCGAAGAAAACCGCGCCGCTTCCCCCCGACCCCGCCAGCGCCGGTTCCTCCCATTTGTGGAGCATGGCCTTGGCCACGAGGGCGATATCCGGGCAGCCGCAGAAGCCCCGCTGCCCCGCCGTCCTGTCCACGCCGCATTGCCGCGGGCAGAGATTGCAGTTTCCGTAATCCATATCCATCCCATCCTTTTGGAGTATCATATCAGTTTTTTCGCCTTTTCTCAACCCCGGACTTTACCGGCGGGAGAAAATGTGGTAAACTACAAAAATAAACTGTCTGCACCCCTCGCAAACAGCTTTCAGAAAGGGGTAATTGCAATGGAAATCCGATTTGCCGAAAACCGGGACATTCCCGGTATGATCAACCTGCTGCTTCAGGTGGGGGAAGTCCACCACCGCATCCGTCCCGACCTGTTCCGGGCAGGCGCGCAGAAATACGACGAGCAGACCCTTGCCCGGATGCTCACCGATGACACCCGTCCCATTTTCGTGGCCGTGGAGGACGGGAAGGTGCTGGGCTACTGCTTCTGCATTTTGCAGGTTCGGAAAAACGACCCGGTGCTTCTGGACGACCGCACACTGTACATTGACGACCTGTGCGTGGACGAAGCCTGCCGGGGCAAGCACATGGGGCAGGCGCTGTACGACCACACCCTGGCCTACGCCCGGAGAATTGGCTGCCGCAGGGTGACGCTGAACGTGTGGTGCGGCAACGACAGCGCCATACGCTTCTACGAAAAACAGGGGTTAAAGCCCCGGAACATCCACATGGAAACCGTTTTGTGAGGAATGCCATGCTAGTCAAGAACCAGATTTACGAAGCCGAGATCACAGACTATACCGCCGAAGGACAGGGCGTCGCCCATATTGAGGGCTGCGCCGTGTTCATCCCCAACGCCGTCGCCGGGGAGAAGGTGCGCGTCCGGGTGGAGAAGGCGCAGAAGACCTGGGCGGCGGGAAAAATCGTGGAGATTCTGGAAAAGTCCCCCCCACCGGGTCAACCGGGAGTGCGAGGTCGCCAAGCTTTGCGGCGGCTGCGATTTCTGGCACATGGACTACGCCGAGGAGACCCGGCTGAAAGCCCAGCGGGTGAAGAATTGCTTAAACCGCATCGGCGGCGAGAATCTGGAAGAAGTCCCCATTCTCGCCGCCCCCGACTGCCCCGGCTACCGCAACAAGGCGCAGTATCCGGTGGCGGTGAAGAAGGGGCGCGCCTATGCCGGATTCTACCGGGCGGGTACCCACGACGTGGTGGAAAACGCCCGCTGCCGTATTCTCCCGGAGGAGATCGACGCGGCAAAGGATGCGGTAATTGATTATGTAAACCAATGCCGGGTCAGCGTCTACGACGAGACCACCGGCAAGGGGCTTCTGCGGCACATTTACGTCCGCCGGGGCGCCGTATCCGGGCAGATTCTGGTGTGTCTGGCGGTGAACGGGGAAAAAATCCCCCGGCCGGAGGCGCTTATTCAGCGGCTGAGCGGGATTCCCGGCTTTACCACGCTGGTGCTGTCCGTGAACACGAAGCGGGGCAATGCCGTGCTGGGCGACCGCTTTCTCACCCTCCACGGCCCCGGCTATATTGAGGACACCCTCTGCGGCCTGAGCTTCCGCCTGTCCCCCCGGTCATTTTATCAGGTGAACCATCATCAGGCGCAGCGGCTGTACCAGATGGCGATTTCTCAGGCGGAGATCACCAAGGCCGACACGGTGCTGGACCTGTACTGCGGCGTCGGCACCATCACGCTGGCCATGGCGGGCGCGGCAGGAAAGGTCATCGGCGTAGAGGTCATTCCCCAGGCGGTGGAGGACGCGAAGGACAACGCAGCGCGAAACGGCATTCTGAACGCGGAATTTTTCTGCGGCGACGCCGGACAGGCGGCGCTGGAGCTGGAAAAAAGCGGCGTCAGGCCGGATGTGGTGGTAGTAGACCCGCCGAGAAAGGGCCTAAACGCGGACACCATCGAAGCCCTCCGCCGCATGTCCCCCCGGCGCATCGTCTACGTCTCCTGTGACCCCGCAACGCTGGCGCGGGACGTGGCGCTGCTGAAAGAGCGGGGCTATGCTCTGAAAACCGCCGCCGCGGCGGACTTGTTCCCGAGGTGCGCCCATGTGGAGACGGTTGTCTTGCTTTCCAAGGGTGAGGTCGACTCGAAAAAGATTCGGGTTGAGTTCTCTTTGGAAGATATGGATATGTCGGAGTTCCAAGATGGAGCAACCTATCCGCAGATTAAGGCGTATGTTTTGGAGCATTCCGGGTTAAAGGTGTCCAACCTCTATATCTCACAGATTAAGCGGAAATGTGGGATTGAAGTTGGCAAGAATTACAATCTGCCGAAATCCGAGGATTCCAGACAGCCACAGTGTCCGCCGGAAAAAGAGAAAGCAATCCGAGAAGCGTTCAAATATTTTGGGATGATCTAACATCCCGCAGTATGGAGGTTTCTTATGGATAGATTGATTTCTTGTGAGTTTAACATGGATACCGCTTGTGTGGAACTGAAATTTTTAGATGGCAGCATGATTGCCATTGATACCATCGCCGTGGAGAATGAAGTTGCTGACAATATGTATCAGCGGTCAGAACTGGACTATCTGATCTACAATGATCCGATTGGATATGCTGATTTGATACTGAACGGTGATCCCGAAACCTATTTGAAAACTGTAACTGAATACAAACCGCTTGATAGCTAACCAACACTTTGCCCGTGGGAGAAATTCTGCGGGCAATTTTTTTGTATCTTTTCTGTGAACTCTATTGATTTTGGCTGTCTAATGTGGTAGACTATGTGTGAAGTCTAATGGTGTAGACAAGGAGGGCGTGAATATGGATTTTCCGAAGATTCACGAAAGTGAATATCGTTTTTGTTTGATTATGTGGGAGCATGAGCCGGTTACTGCTGTCGAGCTTGTAAAGCTGTGCCAGGATCAACTCGGATGGAAAAGGACTACGACTTATACCGTTATCAAGCGTCTTGGAGAGCGTGGTGTGCTGAAGAACGACAATGGCACTGTTACTTCTCTCGTTTCCAAAGATGAAGCCCAGGCGTGTGAGATCGATGAACTGGTTGAGAAGAAATTCGAGGGTTCTCTGCCTGCCTTTATCGCTGCTTTTACAAAGCATCAGGCTATGTCCGAAGATGAGCTTGATGAGGTACAGCGCATGATCGACCGCATCAGGAAAGGAGGTTCACAATGAACGAACTCTTTTTGAAAATTATCAACATGAGCATATCTGCAAGCTGGCTTATCCTGGCTGTGCTGATACTCAGGCTTGTTTTGAAGAAAGCTCCCAAGTGGGTCAATGTTCTGCTTTGGGGTATCGTGGCTGTCAGATTGATTTGCCCGCTCTCTTTTGAGAGCGCATTAAGCCTTATCCCAAGTTCAGAAACAATTCCGTTGGATATTGAAATGGCGGCCAAACCCACAATAGACAGCGGTGTTCCGGCGATCAATAGTGTGGTCAATCCTGTTCTATCCTCATTTGCCCCACCACAGCATGTATTGACGAGTGCAAATCCGCTTCAGATTTGGATTCCGATTTTGAATATTATCTGGTTGATTGGTGTCGGCGCCCTTCTCTTGTATACCGCAGTTAGTTATTGGCGCCTATGTCGTAAAGTGGATACCGCTGTTCGCTACAAGGACAACATTTTCCAGAGTGAGAATGTAAGTTCTCCGTTTGTCCTGGGCATTATCAAACCGAGAATCTATCTCCCGTTCAACATGAATGGTCAGGATCTGGAGCACGTTGTTGCCCACGAACAGGCGCACATTCGCCGCAAAGACCATTGGTGGAAGCCTCTTGGTTTTCTCCTGCTGACGATTCATTGGTTCAATCCTTTGATGTGGTTGGCTTATGTACTTCTTTGCCGTGACATTGAGTTTGCCTGTGATGAAAAGGTCATCAAGGAACTTGGCAACGAACAGAGAGCCGACTATACACAGGCTCTTGTGGTCTGCAGCGTCAACCGTCGCATGATTGCGGCCTGCCCACTTGCCTTTGGTGAAGTTGGTGTTAAAGATCGTGTGAAGTCTGTGATGAATTATAAGAAACCTGCGTTCTGGATTATTATTCTGGCAGTCATTGCCTGTGTGATCGTTGCGGTCTGCTTTTTGACCAGCCCGATGGGATTCCAATTCGATGAAGCAACACACACCATCGTTTCCGCAAATCATTTTGATATGCGAAATGCGGATGACGCGGTGGCTATTGAAATGAATCCCGCACAGATTAGTGAGTTGAGTTCTCGGCTGGCCGGGGTCAAGAACACGAAGAAGAGCGATGAATATGGTGGATTCACACCGGGATATCAAATCAGCGCACTCCTGGAGGATGGCACATATATCCGGATAAACGGTTATTCTCTCTCCGACAATGATATGGTAGATATCGAGTGGAACGAAGAACGATATGTGGTATCCGATGAGGAATTCCAAGATTATTTAAGTAGAATCTGTGTAGGAGGAGATGTTTCTTCTGCTGATAATGCGGTTGCAGGAAAAACCTATCTCTACGAAGGCGAAGGATTCATGGGCAACTTTACGATCACCCTCTATAATGATGGCACCTTCACCTATTACGAAGGAATGGCCAGCAGCTATATTGGAATTGGCTCTTGGGAACAGAATGGAGACAGCATTATCCTGACCGATGATGGGCACGGCGGCTATGGGCTAGTGAACCATTTCCGATGTGACGGTAATGACCTCGTGTTTGTTGAGCAGGACTCCAACAACTTCGTTTATGTCAAAGTTAAGGACGGCGAAAGGTTCCATTCCACGGGAGAAGCTTTCAAACCCAACGATACGACTGCGGCCGTAACCAAATGGTTTGATTACCTTGAAACCCCTGATGAAATGAAATGGGACGGTAGCCTTGAAATCAACCTCACCGAGTTTCCGGATGTGACCTTCCGTTGGTCTTACGGAGAGATGCTGGCTGTTAAGGGTAGTAAAAGCACTTCACTTTATACCGGGATGCCAATCTGGAACGCATACTTCTGTGACCTCTCCGGTGGCGGTCTGCCCGAATTGTGTTCTACAATCAGCTGGGGTTCTGGCATGATTGATAACCGTGTCATCATCTATGACTATGCAAACGGAGCAAGCTATGAGCTGTCTGATCGAGGAAATTTCGATTTTACCCTCAGATTTAATGAAGCTGATGGATACCTCTATGTAGATAAAAGGAAATATAATACTGACGAACTGGTTCAATCGGGGCGCTTGGTGTTCAAAGATGACTGTCTCCAAGTTGAAGGTTTTTCTTCCAATGTAGATGAACCTGCCAAGTATTATCTGACCATCGGTGCAGAAGGTGTTAAGAGCATCGAGCTTACAATGCCTAACTCAAGTGGTGGATGTGAAAACGCTGATGGTTCCCTGTTCAAGAAAGGCGAACGCATCTGGCTCGAAAATCTCGATGGTTACACTGATCTGCGTGGACTAACAATAACTGCCCTTGGTGAAAACGGAGAAATCATCTGGACTGCATCAATTCCCAATGAAGATGAAAACCAAGGATTTACCCATCTGGTAAATGATGATTGGGAAATCACAAATATCGAATAATTAGTTCCCAGCAAATAAACCGCTGCAATTCTCATTCCAAAGTGGGATGGATGTTGTAGCGGTTTTTCTTTTTATGGTTCAAATGCCACCATTGTTTCCTTTGGCAGTTTCTCATTTTCACAGTTCAGAAGATACGCTATCGCCTTGTTCGCAAAGCGATTTGTTTTCATGGTATCCCAATCAGCAAGCCGGATGATCTCTGCTGTGCCGTTCTCAAAATCCAATGATATTTCGCCCCATTCGCCGTCGCAGTCTGCTTGGTATTCGTAGATTGCGGCGGCGATTTTCTTTTTGCGCTTAGTTTTGGATTTCTGTTTCAACCGGACAGCATGGATTGCATCCTCGGCAACCAGAAGTTCCGTCAGTTTGTCTACTGCTTTCCGATAGGCTCGTTCTGCACCGCTGGCTGTGCTGCCCTCAAACATAACCGCCAGTTCTTCAAAGGTGGGGCGGT
>UMLT01065204.1_pt1 | contig 11452 bp, 10 predicted proteins | sample 1966641 | NCBI WGS metagenome assembly UMLT01 (sample SAMEA4836208, study PRJEB28245) | human gut metagenome | biome: gut microbiome; material: fecal sample | place: Denmark | collected 2008 | reverse complement strand
GTAAATAATTTATGATTATATTTGTTAAAAATATAAATTCTATTTTTGATAATAAATAAAGATTAGTAAAACAGTTTTTATATTATATTGTATAATTATTGATTTATATTAATTTTTAAGTGATGAATACGACACCTAAAAAGGAGGTCGTATGAATAAAAGCAAGAAATACAAGATTAAACAAAAATATTTTGTAATTGCTAAATTTAGAGATACTTCTAAATTGCAAGAATCAATTCGTTTTTTATTGAACACAATATATAAGTGGTATTATTATATATTTTCTTTCTGTGAAACTAATTGATAGGCTAAACTTGCCATTGATATATAATGTATTGCTAAGTTACGGTCTAATGCTTTTGCTGGAGTATGAGCTTTTTCATTGCGAAATTTTTGAATAGCCATATTTAAATACTTAACTCCTTCACAAAAATCTTTATCTGTTTCATTTTCAGGAGTGTAACCAAATATATTTTCAAGATTATTATCGGAAAAAGCTTTATGTGCTTGCTCTTCTCCAGTTAGATTTTTTAGTTTTTGTCGGACAATTTTATAAGACTCTTCGACTGCATGATAATAATCCCCATTATTTAGATAAATATTTATATGTTCATATATTTCTGGTCTTATAACAATTTTTATATCATCACTTTCTATTTTATTCGTCATATATTCATTAGCTCCCATTTTTAAAGTAGGATACATAAGTAATTTATTAGCAATTTTCTCTATTTCTAAAGAGAATTTTACATTCATTGGTATTGCTAATTCTCTATTACGGAATAATGCTGCAATTTCTAATAAGGTCATTGCAACGAGTTTATTATTTTCGAGTTGCCAAAAGGCATGAAGTCTATCTGTCATAGAGGTTCCATAAATTAAATATTTATCATTATATATATCAATACCAAAATTTTGAAAAAATTCTGTAAAAGACTCTCGGTTAAACCTAATAATAAAACCTTTTTCCAGCCGCAAGGCATTATCTAAATACTTTTTATCTGCTAATGACAAATTACTCATATATATAAATATAGACTAAAAACAAAAATCTGTAATTATGTAACTTGATTTCATTTTAACTTCGAGTGATGAATACGACACCTAAAAAGGAGGTCGTATGAGTAAAATCAAGAGATACAAGATTAAACAAAAAGATTTTAGGAAGTTAGAAAAATTAGCTGAGCGGATTTACAATACAGTTACTGTTATTGATTATTTTTGCAGGACACAGCAAGAGATTGAAGAGCTGTATAATCTTACCCCAATCGTTGAAAATTTAAGACGAGATACTGATACTGTAAACGCTTATTTTATTAATTATCCTGATAACAAGAATTTTTAAATGGTGTTTTAATCCAGTTTTAATACCGTTCAAAATGTGTTCAAAAAATGAATTGTGTCTGAATGATACGTTTTGTGTTTACTTACTTGATATTTACCCCATTGAGAGTGATGAATGTCATTGCTGTAAATGAATATAAGGGGTAGCAATGATTGAAACAGGTAAAAAATACAAACTTAAAAAGATTAAAGGTTTTGAGAACTCTGATAATGAGTATTACAAAGTAATTGGATTCTATAACTTCGACACTGTAATTTGTGAAAACGCTTGCGGAGAAAGGTTTGTATTTATGAAAGAGTTTTTAATAGATCCAGATAAGCCTGATGATATCTATTCAGATTTGATACTTAAAAGGAAAGAACAATGACAGAAAAAGACTATGCTCTCTATGGAACAAAGGTTTTGAATTTAAAAACACAAGAAATCGGCTTGCTGATTTGTATTTGGAAAAACAAGTTTGCTGATGCAGAGATAGATTACGCAACTTGTGTTGATAAGCAAGGCAAAAGGTACAACATAGAGCTTGATAATATAAGAGGGTTTGAAGATGATTTTTGCAAAGCCAACAGTTGAACATATGGTAAAACTTGTGAGCCTGTAACTGAAATGGAGCATAGCGAAATGAGTGTGAAAAATAAACTGGTTTAAAGACTACTATTTAGTATTTTATATTATCTATTGTTTTTATTAAAATTTCTTTCTCGTTGCTACCATTGGTTTTAAATCTTAACAAAGGAATACCATATTTTTTAAGAATTTCATTTTTTAAAATGTCTCTTTGGGCTTGTTTGGTTCCTTCAGAATGGTATTTATAGCCATCTACTTCTATTGCTAAAAATGGAGATTTATCAATGTTTTTATAAATAAGAAAGTCAATGTGAGTTGAGTTATTAAGCGCGTACTGTAGCTCTCTATTTGTAGTTAATAGGGACTTATCTTTTAAAATAGTTTTTAACATTACATGGGGGGTTACATTAAATTGATTCGGGTAATATTTATTAATAATTTTATTGATAAAAATATACATTAAGTTTTCACTATCATATTGCGATATTTTTTTATGTTTTTTTAAAATTTCTTGTTTTCTCTGTTCATAACATTTATAAAGATAATCAAATACTGAATATAATTTACTGTCACAAATTTCTAAGTTATTATATTTGATGTAATTTACAAGATCATTTATATTTTTATCCTTACTCATTTCATTAGGATTAATAACTAGGATTAATTGTTCAATGGCTCTTGATATTGCAACATTAAGACGATTAGGATTATCTGTAAAATCACTTATCTCATTATCTACGGTAGAAATAATTATAACCTTATTTTCTTGTCCTTGGAACTTATCTACTGTATCGGACTTAACTGTAGTGTTTTTAAAAGTTTTCTGCAATGCATCTGTTTGATTCCTATATGGTGTTACAATACCCAAAGAATTATCATCAAGGCATATATTATATTTTGGAATAATCTCATTTACAATCATGTCTATTTGTCTTTGGTTATAATGATTACGTGCATGATTACCTTCAGTTGTGTAACATAAAACTAAAGGCATTCTACTACTTTTTACATCACTTAAAATAATTAATTCATTGTTATAAAATTTCTTATTACAAAATTCAATAATTTTAGGATGACAACGATAATGTTCTTTTAATAGTGTTCTGGGAGCATTTTTAAATAATTCTGTAATAGAGGATAACAAACAGTGATTTTTATATCGATATGCTTCATTTAATTGATATTGTTGAAAAATATTATCTGTTATTTCTGCTGTTTTATTATTGACAACATTAGGTAGTTGTTTTAAATCTCCTACAATAACAGCTTTTCTTGCACAGGCCAATGCTAAAGCTCCAGTACATAGATCAACTTGAGATGCTTCATCGATAATAATGTAATCATACATAACATCATTTGATAGACAATTTTTTAAAGAATAGGTCGTGCTTAATATTACTGGATAATCGTCTATAAATGAATTAGATTTTAGCTTCAAATCTTCTAATTTATACCTTTCTCTACCAAGATTGTTATATTTTACACTTAAATAATGTTTAAACATTTTTGCTGAAAGCTCTGAATAAGCTTTCATTTTTGAAGCAAAATCATAGTTTAACAAATTATCATTTAGTTTTTTTATCTCTGATTTTAATTCTTGTGTTTTTAATTCATAAAATTTTTGTTGAAATTGAGCTTTTAAAAAGTCTAAAGAGTATTTCTTTTTCCTAATTAAATTATGTAATATTAGTCGTTTTCTATTCCAAAACTTTAAATATTCAAAAATAGTTAAAAGAAATTTTATTACAATATTATCGTGTGAAATTTCTTTATAATTTTCACAAGCAAAGATCATATCTAACATTTCTAAAGAGGTTTTAGAATTTCTTATACATCTAGGCTCTTGTTTTACGTCAAGAGTTTTATAATACTCTAAAAAATGCTTTTGCTCTAATTCTACATTGGAAAATTCTTGCTTTAGTAAGGCTAATTTATTTTGTATATCTAATTTTTCTTGTAATTCTTTATAATCATCTTTTAATTTATTGTTTAATTCAGTAAATTGTTCCGCATTTATTTCCCAGTTTGAAATATTAGGTATTTTTGATTGCGATTTAATAAATTCTTGTTTATTTTCTAGATTTCCTAAAAATGCAGCAATAAAATCAACATCATATTTTTTTAGTTTATCTAATACATTTTTAGTTGCAGAATTATTACTGGAAACAACGGCAACGCTCTGTCCTGACATTACAATGTTTGCAATAATATTCAAAATAGTTTGAGTTTTTCCAGTACCTGGAGGGCCTTGAATTATACTTAATGCATTTGATAATGCTCTTTCAACAGCTAAAGCTTGACTATTATTGAATCCAAATGGATAAATAATATTTTGTACATATTTGTCAACTTGATTTGTAAGCTTATTGCTTATATATTTGCCTAACATACTATCCATATCAATAAAATCTATTTTGTTATAGTTGGATAACAAAATATTCTCACCATTTTGAGTTAAACCAATAGCACAAGCAATGTCTTTTAAATATTCAAAACAGGATTTTGTTTTTTCATCTTTTAATGCAGATTCTATTATTTTAACGTTGTAATCAGCATATGTATACTGTTTACCATTATTAAATATAACGTGATAACTTTTCCCAACTTTTTGGTATTTTATTACCTTATTTGTACATTCTTCACCTTTTAAAAATATTCGAAAATTCTTTGTCATAGAAATTATATTAGCATAAAATTTATATAAAACTTTTAGACTGAGGATTTTTAATAAACAATCATATTTAATTACCTATTATACTTTTAAGTTTGCTAATTATTGAATTTTGTACCTCTTTGTCTTTCAAGTCATTGTTCTTTAAATTAACCGTACAAAAATCTATGTGATAATTATTTTCAGCACAGTTCAATTGGTAATCACATATATCCGGCGCTTTTTTATCATATTGAGGGTACAGCAATATTGCACGTTTATAGTTATGTAATAGGCAATATGTTGTCACTTGATAAATATCCGCACTTGTAATATCGTCAAAATCCGTGAATTTTTTATACTTGGTATCAATAATGACTTGAGGTTTTTGTATTAGAATATCAATTCTTGTATCTCTGCGAGTTACATTTTCTTTTTTGAGTAAACGTTTTGGTTTTTGAGCTATCGCTTTACACTCAGGAATTTTTCGTTTTATCAATTCAAAAATAAATTCTTCAAATAACTTGTTCATATCCCAAACAAGTGTAATATTTTCAAATTTATTTTTAGATAAATCAACACTTGTTTGTTCTACAAACATTTTTGCAAGTTTGAATGTTTTTTTGAAAAGTTCTTGATTTCTTGTAAGTTTAATTTTTCTAACTTTAAATTTATCAAATCTGACAAGGGAAATATCTGAGTAATAATTAATAATAAATTTTAAAGTTTTTTTATTGTAGCTGTTGTTAGAAATATTATACAAGCAGGTTGAAACAAATAAAAACAGTTGGTTTAAAACATTATTTTCAGAAAATTCATCATACTCACAAAAAAATTTTGCTTGGTTTGTGCAGTTGTAGCGGATGTTTTCGCTAAATTTTATCTTACCTTTTAAGTAATTCAAATTTTCTTCTTCTCTAACATACCTTTTAGGCGTTAAGCGCTTTAAAGCCTCAAATAAAGAGGTCGCAAATTCTCTAATCAAAATTTCAATAAATGGATTTTTTTCGGTTGATAATTTAGCATTATCATTTGTCTTGATATCAAGATTTTTCGTGTAAGAAAGCATAAAAATAAGATTTTTTAGGATTATGCTTCTTTCTTCTTCTGAAATTTTCTTGTCATTATTTGCATCTTCTGAAATGAGTTTAGGCAGAATTTCTAAATGCAGATTTTTATATTTGATAACACCAACCCAAGATTTAGTTTTTATGCCATGTCTTGTAACTTTTAGAGCAGACTCTAATTTCTGGCATTTCAAATAAGCCTGCAACTTATCTAAATAGCTGTCATTTATCTCAACCTTTGCATATTCTTTTACAATAATAGGTTCTGCCATAGATTTACCTATATCAATATCGCATTTTTCAACATCATTTTGAAGTCATCATCGCTGGTTTCTTCTTTTTTAGAGAAGTTATAATAAGCTTCTTCATCGCTGCAATCTGCTTCGTATGGCAAATTAGGTTTTTTAATTTTTACAATAAAAGATTTTTCGGCACCTATTTCATTAGCTTTACCTAAAATTGCTTGCAATTTATCCCAATCAGAATAGAAATATTCATTTAATAAAGGCATAATTTCATCAAACCAAACATTTTTTAGCGTTGTCATATCATAATTTTTCCAGTTCAAAAAATAGCTATGTCCAATTTGATGGTCTCTATCTAAAATGTAAGAAATTCTTTCATTAATAGTTTTTAGTAAGTTTTGTAAATTAATATCACCTACCATTAGTGGCTGCTTATTTTCATCTACAAGTTTTTCTGGTCTTGGCATCATTTCAACAAATTTGAAACGACGGCGAAGAGCAATATCAATACTTGCAATGGAACGGTCAGAAGTGTTCATTGTACCTAAAATGTATAAATTACTTGGTACTCCAAATTTTGACTTTGTATATGGTAAGGTTACCAATAATTGTTCTTTATCGATTTTTGTATTTTCAAAATTTCGTTCTTTATTTGGACGAACTCGTTTGTTTGTTTCTATTAAAGTTATTAGCTCTCCAAATATTTTTGAAATATTACCTCTATTTATTTCGTCAATAATTAATAAGTATTTGTTATCAGGGTCAGAGTTTGCCTGTTGACAAATTTCTTTAAAAATACCTCTATTATATTCGTATGATATTGTTGAAGAGTCATCATTTACATCAATTTTTGGTTTTATACCTTCAACAAACTCTTCATATGAATATGATTGATGAAATGTAATAAATTTATAAAAATCTTCAATTTTTCTTGTATTACTTGGAGCTTTGTATTGTGCAATTTGGTCAGCTAGATTTTCTTCTACATATTTAATACCATCCTCAGTTAAATACCATTCTGAATTTTCATTTTTTTCAAAAATAAAAGGAGCTTGTCTGTTTGTATAATTTACAGTTTTGCAATTTTCAGATGTATGAATTTGCATTTGTGCCCACAATGCAGCTCTCAGGTTTTTATTTTCTCTAGTAAGTGCAAATGCTTTAATAATTTTTTGATTCATTAAATCGGAAACTTTATATTTGTTTTGTTCGCCATTTAAATACATAGAAATTGCAATAGTAGTATACCAGCTTAAGTCTTTTACTATGTCATTTAGTTTTTGTTCTTCGCTATTTATATTTAATCCAGGATTTTCACCCAAAAGATTTTGAATATATTCTTGAATGCTATAAGTCTTTCCTGTTCCCGGAGGTCCATATAAAATTAGATTTAGTGATTGATTTATCATTTTAGGTGTCTCCTGTATTCGTTTATTATTAAACATAGCTTCTATCTTCAAACAATAATCTCCATATTTTGTTTGGCTTATATTCGTAAGTGTTTTTACATCAAGAATAAAATCTAGCTTGTGCAATTCTTTATGGGTCCATTGAATTTTTCTAATATTCTTGTATTCTTCTCGAGTATTATCGTAAATATAATCAGAATCTACAATACCTCTTGCAATTATACAATTTCGACCTTTTTCAACATAAACAATGTCACCAATATCCATACAATTAGCAAACTCCCAACAAGCTAAAACGTTATTCATTGGATTATTTTTTTGCTCTGTATAACTTATTTTTTCTTTTAATTCTTCTTTTGAGGAATATTGTTTTAAATCGCCCAAGTAATCCCATCCTAAAGCAATTATATTCTTATTAGAGCACTCTTCCCACATTCGCGAATTTTCACCAGCTCTATAAGTCCAATATTTAATTTCCTTTTTAAAATTGTTGTTATAATTAGACCAAATATTTTCAAGTTCTTTTGTATATTCTTTTTTTATCTCTATTCCAGATGCTTGAGGACTCCATTCTTGCTTTGGAAATTTTTCTTTTAAGAATGATTGTTCTAGTATCTTATTATTGTAGTTAATAATTTTGTCATATTTAATTTTAACGCAATTCACAACTTGATTATCTTCTATATGTTCAGCTATATCTGAATATGATTCTTTTGAAATATAGCCAGACGCAATAATACCTTTAGGAGTTTGAGTTCCTAACTTTAATATATATACCCTATCACCAATTCTTGGTTTTTTACTTAAACACGAATGTTTACTTTCAATATGTTCACCTTTACATACTGCTTCTAAATCATCAAAAAATGTTTTCCAATCCCATTTATCAGGGTTCCAAGTTAACAACCAATATTTTTTACTTGGGATACCATATTGTTTCTCTAATTCTCTAGATTTTTCTCCAACATTACAACTAGGGAAATTATCAATAAGATATTTTTCCAAATCATAGTAATTATTTGTTTTAGGTAAATTCAAACAACTTTTATAATAGGATTGCCAATTTCCAGCATGATAAAAACTTATATAATTAGGATAAAGTATGTGTAAATATTTATGAGTATATCCTTTATTAAATAAATTTAAAGTTGATTTTAAAACATAATTATAAAAACCATCAAAATCATTGTTGGATAGAAATTCACAAGCATCTGTTAATTCATGTTTGATTTTTTCAGCTATTTCTATTGCTTGTTTTAATGAGATTTTCTCTTTTAGATTATACCAAGAGCCCTGTCTGTATGCCAAAACAAAATTAATATCATATCCAGCACTGCCACTACCATAATCAAACATTCCATTTTCTAATTCATTTTTCAACGAATTATAGTCAGCTTCATATAAATTATCAAATTGTTTTTTAATATTTTCGTCTATATTTTTAGGATAAGCCAATCTTTTAAGAAGCTCCAGTCCCGAAAGATTTTTTAAGATATCTGGAGAAAATTTATTTTTAAAATCTATTAAATCTTTAGAATAAATTCCTTCACTCATACTTCACTCCTTTTCTACAAGCATAGCACAAAAATTTGCAGGAGTTATTCTATACCTAAAATTTCACGCTCGATTTGGCGAATGAAGTCCGGGGAAAGTTCGGTTTTTATTTGGGGTGTTTCGTTTGGTATTTCTAGTTCTTTCAATTCCGGGAACAATTTTAAAATATTCACTAGCGAATAATATTCAGCCTGGCTTATTGGGATTTCTTGTTGTTTGCTGTTTGCAATCCTAGCCATAAGTTTTTGAACAAATTTTTGCAAATCCTCCTTGAACAGGGTTTTGTCATACATAGCTTCTTGCCGCTTTTTATCCCAATCATATTTCTTTTTCCAATAAAACAGTGTCCTTTTAGCAATCCCTAATTGCAAAGAGATTTCACTAACAGATAATCCCTTTAGATACATTTGTTCGGCTTGTTTAAATAATTTCATTTTGCTCATTAAAATCCCTCAAAAATTAAGTTTTCTATTCCAAAATGGTTTTTGTCTTGTACTTTTTTAACCTGATAAACGCAACTTCTATCAATCACTCCAAGGTGTTGGAAATACTTTATCAATTGATTTAGAAGTGCCATTGTGTTTTTAATTCTGCGAGGCTTTAGGCGTCTTAATTCGCAGACTTTAAAAAGTTCTTTTATCGACTCAATATCAATTTCATGCAGGTAATAGCAGTTTATAAACGGTATAATATTGAAGTTAAAAATTGCGTTATAGTTCCTATAGGTCTCGAATTTGCAGTACTTTTTAACATAATTTTTCATAAAATATTCTTTTGCATCTTCTATACTAATTTTTAGGTGTTTATTCTTTAGCGGGCTGAATATTTCATAATTTTCACCCGTTTTCGTTTCCTCTTTGTATTTATAAATTCCGTTTTCAAAAAGTATTTTATTGCTGTTCAAAAGCTGTTCAAGTTTTGTTTTGCAATCGCATTCTGCTATCAATTCAATATCATTAAGGGTAAATTCTTTTAAATGTTTTGCTAATCGTTCTATATTCATGTTGTCCTTTCGTCTTGGATTATTCGGGGTGTCGACAGAGTAACGTCTGACCGACACCTTACGGGCTGGGTTCGCTTTCGCTCACACGGCGCCCTACCGAAAATCCGCTTCATATAATTTGCTCCATAACTTCTTTTGTAATTTCTTCTAAATTATTCTCTTTTGCAAAACTTTCTAGCTTGCTTATAAGCTGTACAATTTGTCTAAACCTATTGTATTTTTTGTGGATATATTCTATCGAATCAGGGGTAAACGGGATTTCAGAAAGTTGGCTAAAAATTTGGCTCAAATCTTCTATTTCAAAGGTCTCAAACTTTACAATCTCACTAAATCTGTCATACAGGTGCTTGTATCTTTCAAGTTTTCTAAGAGCCAAGCCCATTCCAACAAAGATTATCGGGCAATCTGTTTTATCGTGGATATCTCTAAGGGTTTCAACACTTTTGTAATTGTTCATCAGGTAGTCGATTTCGTCTACAAAAATAATTTTGGGCTTTTGAATAAGTTTGTTAATCACTACATTAAAGTTGTCTGAGGTCAAATACCGAGGGAGTTCATCCATTTCTCTAACAATTTCTTCAACAAGCCACCTGCTTGTCATAAGGTTTGAAGCTCGAATGTAAATCCCGTCATACTTGCAGGCTAGCCAAAGTGCCGTTTGCGATTTTCCGAGGCCCGGCTCGCCATATATAAGTCCCATTTTAGGAATGTTTTTGGGTTTGCTTTTCAGGGCTTCAACTAAGCCTATAAAATTCCTTACATTTCGAGTTCTGACAAATGTTTTATTCATATAACAGTTTGTACTCCTTTGTTTGTTTAAATTCTGCAATCCAAGTGTCGCTTGGGTTATGTTTTATTAAATATTCGTACTTTTCTGAATTATTTTTGAATATTGGGAGTGACTTTTCTCCGTTGTTTATTTTTTGAACACCATTTGAACGAGGTTTGAACTCTTTTTGAAAATTGTTGGAATTTTCCAATTCTTCTTGGTTCGACCTTGCTTCAATCAGTTTTATTTCATCATTAGTCAATAATTTTTTAACCGAGTTTATAGTTTTCCGTTTCAGTTTTTGTTGCTTTTGGATTTTTTGTTTGTAATCCTCTAAATCCTCGACCGTTCCTAAAATCTTTGCCATCGGGTGAGTTTCAGTTACTCGCTCTGCGGTGCATAAGTATTCTCCTTTCGGGGTAAAAACTTTCACATTAGTCAGATCAAACAGGTTGTATTTTACTAAAACTTTTCCTCTTAGTCCGTATAGTCTTTCGTCAAAATAGTCGCAGTTCAAGAACCTTACACCATTTCGCTGAATTGTTTTGACTTCTGTTGCCAGCATCAAGTCATCAAGCAAGCTTTTATCAATATTCTGTTTATTTCGATTTTCCAAAACCTCTGCGATTGTCATATTCGGTGCATTTGTGCAGGGTTGAGAGTTCTTGAACTTAAGCCACATATCAATCATTTTGATTGTTTCTTCTATTGTGGGAATATAATCATTATGCAGGTTGGAGTGGAATTTTTCGTTTCGTTTCAAGTATGCAGGTTTATTGATAATTGATGAACCAACATAGCTTGGCATTAGTTTTTCAAATCCTTCTTGAAATTCTTTAAAGA
>UMLT01043558.1_pt1 | contig 11481 bp, 6 predicted proteins | sample 1966641 | NCBI WGS metagenome assembly UMLT01 (sample SAMEA4836208, study PRJEB28245) | human gut metagenome | biome: gut microbiome; material: fecal sample | place: Denmark | collected 2008 | reverse complement strand
CCTGCGGCTGCGGCCCTTCTTCGCCTATCGCGAGAAGGAGGCGCTGACTCATGCCAACATGGAGGCCAACGGCCGCTCCTACCCCGTGCAGGGCGGCGTGAAGAACCGCCTCTACGAAGGCTATCCGTGGCTCTACCTCCAAACGAACCGGCCCGACGCCGAATTCGTGGCCGCACCCGACTGGTACTACGGATTCGAATACCCGCAGGAGCTGGCCCGCGGCTACGACGGTTACGAAGACCTGCTGACGACGGGCTATTTCGAACTGCCCCTGTCGAAGGGACAGAGCGTGATCTTCTCGGCGTCGGTCGAAGAGATGGCCTCGTCGGCCGAGATCGGCGCGCTGTTCGACCGCGCGCTGGCACGCCGCACCCACAAGATCGATTTCCACAGCCTGCTGCGCCACTCGGCCCGGCAGTTCGTCATCCGGCGCCCCGACGGCCGCACGGAGGTGATGGCCGGCTATCCGTGGCTCACGGCGCAGATCGCCCGCGAAGCCTTCATGTCGCTGCCGGGCATCACGCTCGAACAGGATCACAAGGAGGACTGCATCGACGTGCTGGACAGCGTGTGCCGCACGCTCCGCGACGGCGATTTCGCCGGTTCGGCATCGGCCGCGCAGGAAGCCGACGCCCCGCTGTGGTTCTTCTACACATTGCAGGAACTGGAATCCGAGATCGGCAGCCGCGAGATCTGGCGCCGCTACGGCGAAGCGATGAAGTCGATCCTCGCGGCTTACCGCCGCGGCATCGGCGGCCGTGTGGCGCTGCACGGCAACGGACTGGTCTGGGCGTCGGACGAGCACGTGGCGCTCACATGGATGAATTCCTATGCGGACGGGCGGCCCGTCACCCCGCGCAACGGGTATCAGGTCGAGATCAACGCCCTGTGGTACAACGCCGTCAGCTATGCGCTGTCACTGGCCGAAGAGGCGGGCGACAAGGCGTTCGCCGCCGAATGGAAGGAGGCTCCGGCGCAGACCAAGGCGTCGTTTCTGGAAAAATTCTGGCTTCCGGAAGAGGGATACCTGGCCGATTTCGTAAACGACGCCGAGACCAACCGCTTCATCCGCCCCAACATGGTCGTCGCCTGCGGCCTGAACTACACGATGCTCGACGAGGAGCAGTTCATCTCCGTGCTGCGCATCGTCCGCCAATACCTGCTCACCCCGAAGGGGCTGCGTTCGCTCTCGCCGCAGAATCCGCTCTACAACGGCTCCTACGCCGGCGACGACCGGATGCGCTCCCACGCCGCGATGAACGGTACGGTGTGGGTATGGCCGCTGCCCTTCTACGTCAAGGCCCGCTATGCGCTCACCGGCGCCGACTACACACCCGAAGTCGAGCGGTTCCTCGCCGACTTCGACGAGGACATCCAGTGCCACGGCATCGGTTCGATCTCGAAGATGTACGACGCCGACCCGCCCTTCGCCCCTAAAAGCGCGATCTCCTATGCGTGGAGCGTCGGCGCCGTGCTGGAACTCTACCGGCTCATGGAGCGCTTCGACCCCGCATGGCGGAAGAAGAGGGAGAAGGCCGCCCCGAAAACAGGCTCCCGCCGAGCGGCCGGTGCGGCGAAACCCCGCACGGCGACGGAGGCGGCGGCCGCGCCTGCGGATTCCGCACGGAAAGGGGCGGCGGACGAAGAGGCGAAACCCGCGAAACGCCCCAAAGCCCCGGCCAAAGGGAACGGAAGGCGCAAAACAGAACGTAAAACCGTCAAAAAATAGTCAGCCATGAGAGTGTTAATGTTCGGATGGGAATTTCCCCCTCATATCGCAGGCGGTCTGGGTACGGCCTGCTACGGCATGACGCGCGGGCTGGCGCGAAACGATGTCAACGTGACCTTCGTCATGCCCCGTGCTACCGGAGACGAAGACCAGAACTATGTGCGCGTGGTCAACGCCAGCGACGTGGAGACGCTCTTGGGCGCCGCCTCCGGCGATACGGAGGAGCTGTGGAAGAAGATGTCGTTCATCCATATCGACTCGAACATGGTCCCCTACGTCTCGCCCGAAGAGTACAAGTCCTATCACGACGAGTACGTCCGCACGGGACGTAAGACGCGGGAGACGACCGACCTCTGGAAGCAGCGCTACACCTTTTCGGGCAAATACGGCGCGAACCTCATGGAGGAGGTGGCGCGCTATGCGATGGTGGCCGCGCAGGTGGCCCGCGATCTGGCGGGGCAGTTCGACGTGATCCACGCCCACGACTGGCTCACCTACTTCGCCGGAATCGCCGCCAAACGGGTCTCCGGAAAACCGCTGGTCGTGCACATGCACGCCACGGAGTTCGACCGCAGCGGCGAGAACATCAATTCGCAGACCTATGCCATCGAACGCGCGGGCATGGAGGCCGCCGACCGTGTGATCGCCGTGTCGAACCTCACGCGCAACATCATCGTCACCCGCTACGGCATTCCGGCCGAAAAGGTGGTGACGGTGCACAACGCCGTGCGGTTCGCCGAGGCGGAGTGCGCCGCCCCCAAACGCGGCGTCGGGGACAAGATCGTCACCTTCCTGGGGCGCATCACCTATCAGAAGGGGCCCGACTACTTCGTCGAGGCGGCCGCCAAGGTGCTCAAACGGGTACCGAACGTGCGCTTCGTGATGGCCGGTTCGGGCGATATGATGAACCACGTCATCCGCCGCGTGGCGCGTCTCGGCATCGCCGACCGCTTCCACTTCACGGGATTCCTGCGCGGCGAGGATGTGCACCGCATGTTCCAGCTGTCGGACGTCTACGTGATGCCCTCGGTGTCGGAACCCTTCGGCATCTCGCCGCTCGAAGCGATGCGCTCGAACGTGCCGGTCATCATCTCCAAGCAGAGCGGCGTGGCCGAAGTGCTCGACTACGCGCTCAAAGTCGACTATTGGGACGTGGACGCCCTGTCGGATGCGATCTATGCCCTGATTACCTATCCCGCGCTGGCGAAGATGTTCGCCGAGAAGGGGCTCGACGAGGTGACCGGACTCAAATGGGACAACGCTGCCGCGAAGATCAAGGCGGTCTATCAGGCGGTCATCGACGAGGCGGCCGCACGCCAACGGGAATAACAACACAAACGACATATCACCATGAAAACGATTTGTTTCTATTTTCAGGTTCATCAGCCCTGGCGGCTGAAAACCTACCGGTTTTTCAATATGGGCGTGGATCACAACTACCTCGACGATCTGACCAACCACGCCATCCTGCAAAAAGTGGCGCGGCAGTGCTACCTGCCGATGAACGCCCTGCTGCTGAACCTCATCAAGGAGCAGAAGGGCAAATTCCGCTGCTCGTTCTCGATCACGGGGTCGGCCGTCGAACAGTTCCGAGCCTATGCGCCCGAAGTGCTCGACTCGTTCCGCGAACTGGCTGCCACGGGATGCGTGGAGTTCCTGGCCGAGACCTACTCCCACTCGCTGGCATCACTCCGCTCGAAGGAGGATTTCGAGGAGCAGGTGAAACTCCATACGGCCCTCGTGCGCAAGGAGTTCGGGATGAAACCCACGGCCTTCCGAAACACGGAGCTGATCTACTCCGACCAAATCGGCGAAACGGTCGCCCAGATGGGGTTCAAGACCATCCTGGCCGAAGGCGCCAAACACGTGCTGGGCTGGAAATCGCCCAACTACGTCTATGCCAACGCACTGAATCAAAAACTGCACGTGCTGCTGCGCAACTACAAGCTGTCGGACGACATCGCCTTCCGTTTCTCGAACCGCAGCTGGAACGAATGGCCGCTGACGGCCGACAAGTTCGCCGGCTGGATCGCCTCGGACGATACGGTGGGCGAGGTGGTGAACCTCTTCATGGACTACGAGACCTTCGGCGAGCACCAGAAGGCTTCGACGGGCATCTTCGATTTCATGAAGGCGCTGCCCAAAGCGGCACTGGCCACACGCAAGCTGGAATTCGCCACCGTGAGCGAGGCGGCGAAGAAGTACCAGCCCGTGGCGGTGCTCCACTGCCCGCACGTGATGTCGTGGGCCGACGAGGAGCGCGACGTCACGGCATGGCTGGGCAACGAGTTGCAAAACGAAGCCTTCACGAAGCTATACGGCCTGAGAGATAAGATCAAGGCGTTAAAAAACAAGGATTTCGACTACGTGTGGAACTTCCTCCAAACTTCCGACCACTTCTACTACATGGCTACCAAATGGTTGTCGGACGGCGACGTGCACTCCTATTTCAACCCCTACGGATCGCCCTACGAAGCCTTCATCAACTACATGAACGTACTGTCGGATTTCGAGATCGAGGTGGACAAAGCCTGCGAGGCCAAACGCATACGGCTCCGCGCCTGAGCGCATACCGCCCGAACGTGAATATGCGGTGCGACGGGATCTCCCGTCGCACCGCATTTCGTTTCGTCCCGGCCCATGTCTCCCAAAGGGAAAGCATCCGCGCCGCACTTCGGCGGCCGCTGCGGACAGCAGTGCGAAACGACGCACGCCCCTGTCCGAAGCGAGTGCGGACCCGCAGCGCCGCACGACGCCGTACGACGAAAGGCTGGAAAGCGAGAAGGTCAGGCTTCGCCGATCTTGCCGCCGAACTGGTCGCCCGTATGCTGCGGCGTAGGAATGACGATCTGACCGTGCACGCTCTCGTAACGCACGATATTCTCCTGCAACGACATCAGCAGGCGCTTGGCATGTTCCGGCGTGAGGATGATGCGGCTCTTGACCTTCGCTTTGGGAACGGCAGGCATGACAGCCGCGAAATCGATGATGAACTCCGAAGTGGAATGCGCGATGATGGCGAGATTCGAGTAGTTGCCCTGCGCGACCGTCTCGTCCAGTTCGAGATCGATACCTAAATTTTTGTTCTCAGCCATAACTCCATGTAGGAAAGACGTAATTAAAATATGTATGAACCGAGGCTTTATCAACGATGAAATTACGTCCTTCCTAACTTACGGCGTCTTCCGACGAACGCCAAATTCCATGATTGACACATCCTCCGAATCCCCCGTCGGGAAGGGAAACCTGCAATGAAGACCCTGCACGCGATGCACCGGTGCGGCGCCAGGCCGGTTGTTTCATGGCAAAGATAGATTCCGGCGCCCGAAAATATTCGTCCGGCGGCACAAAGTTTTCAATCATTTATCAACAATCGCACCCCGCCCGACGGCAAAAGCACGACCTCCCGACCGTGCTTCCGATCAAAAACGCGGCCGAGCCGCAGAGCGATTCTAAGATATTGATAAAATTTATAAATTTTTCACCCTCCGCACTTGATTTTGCGGATTTTTTCATATATTTATAATCCGAAAAACAGGAAAAACCTTAAAACTTCTCGATATGAAAAACTACTCAGCGAAAGAGATCAAGAACATCGTCCTGATCGGCGCCCCCGGCTCCGGAAAAACCACCCTCGCCGAAGCAATGGCCTACGAGGGGAAGGTCATCGACCGCAGGGGCGCCGTCGAAACGAACAATACGCTGTCGGACAACACCGACATCGAACACGAATACAAACGCTCGATCTACTCCACGATCCTCTTCACGGAGTTCATGGAACGCAAGCTCAACATCATCGACTGTCCGGGATCGGACGACTTCTGCGGCAGCCTCTTCTCGGCCTTCAAGGTGGGCGACGTGGGAGTAATGGTCTTCAACGCCCAGAACGGCTGGGAAGTCGGTTCGGAGATTCAGGCGCGCTATTCGCGCGAACTGTCGAAACCGCTCATCGGCGTCATCAACCAGCTCGACGCCGAGAAGGCCAACTTCGAGGGGACGGTCGAGAGCATCCGCGCCGCATCGCGCGTGAAACCCGTCATCGTGCAGTACCCCGTCAACCAGGGGCCGGGCTTCAACGCCTTCATCGACGTGCTGATGATGAAACTCTACCGCTTCAAAGACGAGAACGGCACGCGCGAGGAGCTCGATATTCCGGCCGAGGAGATGGAGCGCGCCACGGAGCTGAACCGCGAACTGGTGGAGATGGCCGCCGAGAACGACGAGGCGCTCATGGAGCTCTATTTCGAAAAGGGGACGCTCACGCAGGACGACATCCGTTCGGGACTCAAAATCGGTCTCTCGCGGCGTGAAGTCATGCCTCTGTTCTGCACCAGCGGCAAGCGCGACGTCGGAACGAAACGCCTCATGGAGTTCATCATCAACGTCGCTCCGGGGCCGCTCAAAGCGCCCAAATTCCTCTCGACCGAGGGCGAGGAGATCGCCGCCGACGAGACGCAGCCGGCCGTGGCGTTCGTCTTCAAGAGCCAGATCGAACCCCACATCGGCGAGATCAGCTACCTGCGCGTGATCCGCGGCAAACTCACCGAAGGCATGGAGCTGCTCAACACCCGCACGGGCAACAAGGAGAAGGTTTCGCAGCTCTTCGCCGTGGCGGGCAAAAACCGCATCAAAGTGACCGAACTGGCGGCCGGCGACATCGGCTGCACGGTCAAGTTGAAAGGCACGCGCACCAACGACACGCTCGCGGCACCCTCCGCACCCGTGACGATCACCCCGATCGTATTCCCCGAACCGCGTTACCGCGCCGCCGTACAGCCCAAGGTCAAGGCCGACGAGGAGAAGCTGGGCAAACTGCTCAACGACGCCAAGTACGAAGACCCGACGATTCTGGTCGGATATTCCAAGGAGCTGAAACAAACGATCATACAAGGCCAGGGCGAGCATCACCTCAACATCCTCAAAGCGCGCCTGGCCGCCGATAACAAGATGGAGATCGAGTACATCGCGCCGCGAATCCCCTACCGCGAGACCATCACCAAAGTGGCGCAGGCCGACTACCGCCACAAGAAACAGTCGGGCGGATCGGGCCAGTTCGGCGAGGTGCACATGGTGATCGAACCCTACTACGAAGGGATTCCCGAACCGAAGAGCTACAAGATTCCGGGCAAGGGCGACATCACAGTCAACATCAAGGGCAAGGAGGAGTACGACCTGCCGTGGGGCGGCAAGTTGCAGTATTACAACTCGATCGTAGGCGGTGCCATCGACGCGCGCTTCATGCCGGCGATCCTCAAAGGCATCATGGAGAAGATGGACGAAGGCCCGCTGACGGGCTCCTACGCCCGCGACATCCGCGTAGTGATCTACGACGGCAAGATGCACCCGGTGGATTCGAACGAAATCTCGTTCAAGCTGGCGGCCCGCAACGCCTTCAAGGAGGCGTTCCGCAATGCGGGCCCCAAGATCATGGAACCGATTTACAGCATCGAGGTGCTGACGCCGAGCGAATACATGGGCGCCGTGATGAGCGACCTGCAAAACCGCCGCGCGATGATCGAGGGCATGAACTCGGACAAGGGATTCGACCGTCTCAACGCCCGCGTACCGCTGGCCGAGCTCTATCGTTATTCGACGACGCTCTCGTCGCTCACGTCGGGGGCGGCGACCTATACGATGCGTTTCTCCTCCTACGAACAGGTGCCCGCCGACGTGCAGGCCAAACTGCTCAAAGAGTACACCGACACCGACGAGGAGTAGGTCTCCGCAGCCATTTACGACCGAAGAGGCGCCCGAAACTGATCGGGCGCCTCTTCGGTTTGCACCCCCCCCGGCGGTACGGAAACGGGTTACAACACCTCGGCCACGACGAAGGTCGAACCCTGCCGCTGCCCCTCAACGGAAACCCGCCTTCCGCGATCGCGGAAGGCGGGTTCGACCATTGAAAGCGAAAAGGCATCAACGCCTGAGGTCCATGCGGCATTTCATCGGGGATGCCACTTCCGACTTGATCGCCGGCAACTTTCCGCTCCAACTACCCGAAATCTTGTGCGGCTCACGCTCCTTGTCGGCCCGGTCATAGTCGTCGTAAAGTTCGTATGCGAACGTATAGACGTCGCCCGACTTCGTGACCGTCAACGTTCCGCCAGCGATCGGAGCCGCGGCCACGGCGTAACCCGTCGTCAGATCGTAACGGACATAACAACTCGGCGTAGCGCTCGCCTCTATATTACCCGAAACCATCGTATTCTCGCCATAGGTACCCGCCACCACAAATGTTCCCGTCGGAAAGACGGTGCCGTCATCCTTCGGAGCACACAGATCCAGTCCCAACACCTCGTCTTCATCTGCGAGGAAAACCAGATAGTTGGAAGTTCCAGTCTGGTAGTAATCGCCGAGATAGTGTACCTCGCTGCACTGAATCGGCTTAAACACAACATTCTCCGTCAGCGTCGTCTGCGGCTGTTTCTGAAAGTTTTCAACCTCGCTCGTCCATTTCCCGCGCACGGCATGACCATCGGCCGTCGTCATGTCGACATCGAAGGTATAACTGCCATCACCATTGCGTTCAATATGCAATCCGCCCCCGTTCATAATGCAGTACGAGATACTCAGATCCCTGTTTACCCGTTCACAATGGGTTCCCGCAGCAAACATGCCGAAACGCTGTCCGGCATCGAACTGTCCCTCCGTCTGACTCTCTCCACAAACATAGTCGCCGGCCAGATCCGCACCGTGCCGCGTCCACAAACTGACTTCGAACTTGGTTCCCACACCGTTGGGATGCAGACCGTCGGAAGTGACCTTGTCGATGTCGAAGCAGCGAAGAATCCAGTTGTCGTACGTCTCTCCCGCGGAAATCGTCTTCGTGACATAGGTCGGAGCAAGCGTCACGTCCGACCCGATCTCCCACTTCCACTCCTCCTCGTCGCTCCAATCGGCGAGCGTGAGCGCTCCGGCATAATGGAAAGTATACTGACAGCCGTCGGCCGTCTTGAAATCGCCGCCGATGTCATAACCGTCGGCCGTATGCCTCACGGTAACGGTACCTTCCGAAAAGGGGATATTCTCCACCCGGACCTGTTCGCCCACACGCTCCTTGTTGACGACGGCCATCGTATTTTTCAACGTAAACGTATGGTTCGCACGCTCCTCCGAAGCTGTATATTCGCCTTCGGCGATCACAGGATGCGTATGATCGACCGAGAGGTCGCTCCACAAATCAAGGCTGAGCAGGTAGCCTCCCTCCTCAGCAGGAACGGCATGTCCGTTGCTTGCCAGCAGTGCGCATTCGCAGTCGGCCAGTTCGAGGTAATAGTTGCCGTATCCTTCGTCCCAGAAATCGCCGAAATAGAGACCGCTCTCCGGTACCTGACGATCAAGTTCCCGATGAATGGGATCGACTACCGGCGGCTCCGGCTCCTCGGGATCGGGTTTGTCCGGATTGCCGGGATCCGGCTCTTCCGAACCCGGAACGTCCGGAATGTCGGCATCGTCGCCGCCGCAGGAATTCATTGATAAACCGACAGCTAAAACGACGGAAAAGATAACGATTCGGTGTAAAAACTTATTCATAGCATTCGAAATAAAAGTAAATACGTCCGTTTTCTTAAAAAGTTAAGAACACAAACACTTGAAAATCTGCCACAAAGATAGATTTTTCAATGAGAAAAAACAATATATTAATAAAAATTAATATATCTTTGCCCAAAGATATACCGTCACAGACGCCCCCTTTGCTTGGATTATGCGCCTCAGAAAACAAAACAGTCAATACCTTAAATTTAAATAAAAAACAGAGACTATGAAAAACATCTATCCATTTGCTTTGGCTTTGTTTGCTTTGGCCACAACTGCTTGCTCAGACGACGACAACAATGAACAGCCGCCCGTTCCCGAACCCGTCATCGAAACCATCTCGTTCGAAGCCTGCGAATTCGCAGACAAGCGAACCGACAATATCGCCGATTCCGGCACCGAAAACACTTACGACGAGTTCGGCGCCAAATTCATTCACTATAATTACTATACCATGATCGGAGGCGTATTCATCAGCAGCAAGGCCGAAATGCCTGCCGACGCAGACGGAATGCCCGGAGCCGCGACGGTCGCAGGCGACGAGAAAGCAGAGACCGTCGGAGCAGACAACACGGCCAAGTTCGCTGTCTTCTGCGTAGACGCCTATGTGGAGAATTACGACGCGTCATTCACTTTCGGCGAGGGTGTAACACACAAGATCCTCTCGGCGAAAGTAAACAACTCTGCCCGAACCTACCAATATCTCAAATACGGATTCTACTCCAAGCGTGGACTCAAGGCCGACGAATATTGCGAAGCCGTCTTCACGGGTTACGATGCCAAAGGCGCGAAAACCGGCAGCACCGCATTCGCACTGGCTGATTTCCGCAGCGGAAAGAATTTCGTCTGCTCGGAGTGGACAGAGGTCGACCTGAGTGCGCTGGGCGAGGTGAATAAAGTAACCGTAACCCTGAACCTTATCGCGACCGCAGAAGAAATCCAGCTCTCGACGGAAGCGTTCTCCCTCTGCGTAGACGAAATCAAGTTCGAATTGCCCGCAGAATAGACCGGACGCGAACGGCTCCGCCGACGTGCAGGCCGAACCGCTCAAAGAGTACACCGACGAGGAGTAAGACTCCCGTCTTCTTACGACGATGCCCGAAAACCGAGGTTTTCGGGCATCGTCGTATCTGGAATGCCTGTCAGAAAGAGAACCCCGTGTTGATCGACAGGCACTTATACCGATCGACCCGATCGCTATCCTCGACGCCCCGACTCTGATAGGTATATCGAACCGACAGGAAAAGCGACCGCCGCGGAGTAAAACGGCACTCGACGCCGGCACCCACCACCACTCCGAACATCGTTCCGGCAATCGGGGAGACCGCCTCCCCGTCCGGCAGTCCGTCGTAGTCGAAGAGGCACTCTCTGACCTCTCCGCGAAGGCGGAAGTCGGCGATCCCGCCCAACTCGCCATAGGGCATCCAGCGCCCCTTCAAGCCGGCAGCCATCCCGCGCAAGAGGATGGGAAGCCCCAGCGACTGACGACGATAGCGGGAACACCCCGACTCACTGAAATCGGTCGAGACATGCCGGTAGACCAGTTCGGTCACCACGTCGATCGTCGGAGCGATCGGGACCGTGAGAAAGAGCCCCGGAGAAACCGTCGTCTGCTTGGGGACAAAATCCTGATCGCGATAGCGAATGATCCGGTTGAAACAGACACTGGCACTCACACCCCAACGGATCGGACGGCTCACGGCTTTGGTATTGCAGTCGCGGTAAGCACGATAGAACGCCCCGACGGAGGTCGGGGTCAACCGCATGTTCGCGCGGTCGATGTAGGGGAGGGCATCGCAATCGGCCGGAGCGGCGCTGCGCAGCAGCCCTTGCAGCTGCCGGACGTCGTCGATGCGTGTCAGCGTGTCGCCGCGGTAGAGGTACATCGGTTGCCGGGTGCCCTTTTCGTAGACGAAGACACGGAAATCATCACAGTCGACGACCTCGCGCAGAAAGACGCGCCTCGGTTCCGGGCCGTCGGGCAGCTCCATGCTGAAATAACGGACACCGTTTTCAAAGCCGTAGGCCAGCACCTCGTCGGGCGTATAGATGCGCTCTTCGAGTTCGCGCTGACGGGGAATCAGCAGCCGGTCGGGCGAGACCGTACCGATATGTACGCCCTTGACGAGCACGCTGTCGCGCAGCAGGTAGTAGCCCCGTTCCGACTCGGAATCGGCGACGTAGATCTGGGCCTGCAACACCCAAGGCGCCAGCAG
>UMLT01065088.1_pt1 | contig 11537 bp, 10 predicted proteins | sample 1966641 | NCBI WGS metagenome assembly UMLT01 (sample SAMEA4836208, study PRJEB28245) | human gut metagenome | biome: gut microbiome; material: fecal sample | place: Denmark | collected 2008 | reverse complement strand
GATTCCAGATCGGGAACGTCTCGAACTTGGCGTAGCCCGCGCGCACACCGCGCTTGTGCTCGTGGTAGAGCTGGCTCAGGCAGGTGGCCATCTTGCCGCTGCCGGGGCCGGGGGCCGTCACCACGATCAGCGGCCGGGTCGTCTCAATGTATTCGTTCTTGCCCAGGCCCTCGTCGGACACGATGTGCGCCACGTCCGAGGGATACCCGGCGATGGGATAGTGCTTATAGCTCTTCACGCCAAGGGCACTCAGCCGCTTGATAAAGGCGTCCGCCGCCGACTGGCCGGCGTACTGGGTGATGACCACGCTGCCCACATAGAAGCCCAGCCCCCGGAATACGTCGATCAGCCGCAGCACGTCCACGTCGTAGCTGATGCCCAGGTCGCCGCGCATCTTGTTCTTCTCGATGTCCCCGGCGCAGATGGCCACCACGATCTCCACGTCGTCCTTCAGCGTCTGCAGCATCCGTATCTTGCTGTCCGGCTGGAACCCCGGCAGCACACGGGAGGCGTGATAGTCGTCAAACAGCTTGCCGCCGAACTCCAGATACAGCTTGCCGCCGAACTGGGCGCGCCGCGCCGTGATGTGCTCCGCCTGTAATTGCAGGTACTTTTCGTTGTCAAATCCGATCTTCACCCTGATCCACCTCTGTCTCTCCAAAATATCGTCTGCTATTATACAATATCTTGTGGGGCAGGGAAAGAAGAAATCACAACTTTCCCGGGGGAAAATGTGACGAACTTTGCCCGTGTTTTTTGGCAAAACCCACCGTTGCTTTTTGCTTCCGGCGGGGGTATACTAAAAATTACCCCCATTTTGCAGGAGGAATTTCTATGCGTTTTCACGTTGTCTGGCGCAAGAGCCATGAGCCGGAGGAGGCCTATCGCGACTTCTTCGAGACAAACGATATTTACGAGGCCAAGGATTTCGCCATGCGCCTGGCCTTTGACGAGACAAATCTGGTCTGCGTCCGCGACGAGAAGCGGGATGAGATCGTCCGCGACTTCGACGCGGAGGTCTACCGCTGAAGTTCATAAACCAACCGCCTCCGGCCATACTAAGGCCGGAGGTGATTTTTATGCCCAAACGCAAGCGCAGCCGGGAGGGCTTTCCCTATGACGCTACACCGGACGTCCACCACTTTCCCGGCGTGCCGCGCAGCAGCTTCGACCTGGTGAATATGTACGGCACCTATAATATCCAGCCCACGTCTGACACGGAGAACACCTTTCCCCTCATCGCCCCCGGCCTGCCCAAGGCCTACCGGAACATGAAGCTGGACAAACACGACCTGGAGCCGTGAACCGCAGAAAGCCGCATGGCGCGAGCGCGCTATGCGGCTTTCCCATACTGCCATGACGAGTTTCCAAAGAAAACGCAACATTGTCCCGGAAAAATCCGGAAAGATTTAATCATTTAAAGCGCGGTTCGGTACAATGCACAAATAATTGTTATTTCTTTGGCAATTCGCATAATTGACGCAAATTTCACAAACCCGTATAATATAAATAAACTGGTAAGACCAGTGCGGCGCGCAGTATCTCCGCACCGCGGGAGAGGGTATTTCTGCCCGATCGCACAGAATAGGGAGGACCCCATGTACACCTTAGGTATCGACATCGGCAGCACCACTTCCAAGTGCGCCGTTCTTAAAGACGGAAAAGAGCTGGTGGCCCGCAGCCTCCAAACCGGCGGCCTGGGCACCGGCGGGCCGGAGGAGGCGCTGGCGCAGCTGTGGCAGACCAGCGGCCTGACCCGGGCCGATATGGCCTGCGCCTTTGTCACCGGCTACGGCCGCAAAAACTATGAGGGCGCCGACGGCGAGATCAGCGAGCTTACGGCCCACGCCCTGGGCGGGCGCTTTGTGTTCCCGGACCTGCGTACCGTCATCGACATCGGCGGGCAGGATGCCAAGGTCATCGCCCTGTCGCCCTCCGGCAAGATGGTGAACTTCGTCATGAACGATAAGTGCGCCGCCGGTACGGGGCGGTTTCTGGATGTGATGGCCTCTATCCTCCGCCTGGATGTGGACGATCTGGATGCCGAGGCCGCCAAGGCCGCGGCCCCCGCCGCTATCTCCAGCACCTGCACCGTGTTTGCCGAGAGCGAGGTCATCAGTCAGCTGGCTAACGGCGTCAAGCGCCCCGACCTGGTGGCAGGCATCTGCCGCAGCGTGGCCAGCCGCGTGGCGGCCCTGGCCCGGCGGGCGGGCGTCACGGAGCAGGTCTGTCTCTCCGGCGGCGTGGCCCGGAACGACGCGGTGCGGCAGGCGCTCAGCGACGAGCTGAACGTCCCCGTCAGTGTGGACCCGCTGGCCCAGTATTTCGGCGCCATCGGCGCGGCCCTGTGGGCATATAAGCAGACGACATGAATAAGCAGAAGTGCGTTTCGATAAAAGCTGTGAGGAGGAACTGAAATGGCAGAAGAAGTGAAGAAGGTGCCTAAGCCGGTGGATCCCAATTCCGCCAAGTATAAGCTGGGCAAGATCGCGGCGGACGCCTATGTGGATGCCATCGAGGCCAAGAAGCGCGGCGAGAAGGTTGCCTGGGTGTCCAGCAACTTCCCCGTGGAGATCCCGGAGACTATGGGCATCGCCACCGTGTATCCCGAAAATCAGGCCGCCGGCATCGCCGCCCGCGGCGCGGGCACGAGAATGTGCGAGGTGGCGGAGTCCGAGGGCTACTCCAACGACATCTGCGCCTACGCCCGCGTGTCGCTGGCCTACGCCAAGCTGAAGTCCTGTCCCGAGCAGGACGTGGCCATGCCCGACGTACTGCTGTGCTGCAGCAACATCTGCTCCTGCATGATCAAGTGGTACGAGAACCTGGCCCGTGAGCTGAATATCCCCATGATCCTGCTGGATATCCCCTTCAACCCCGACTACGAGGTGTCCGACGCGGAGGTGGCCTACGTCACCGGTCAGTTCTGGGACGCCGTACGTCAGCTGGAGGAGATCACCGGCAAAAAGTGGTCCGACGAGAAATTCAAGGAGGTCACCGGCTTCTCCTGCCGCTCCAGCCGCGCATGGCTGGCGGCCACCGGCTGCGCCAGGTACGTGCCCTCCCCCTTCAACGGCTTCGACCTGCTGAACCACATGGCCGTCATGGTCACGGCCCGGGGCAAGTCCACCGCCGCCGACGCCATGGAGACGCTGCTGAAGGAGTATGAGGACAACCACAAGAACGGCGTCTCCACCTTCCGCGGCGAGGAGAAGTACCGCATCATGTTTGAGGGCATCGCCTGCTGGCCGTACCTGCGTGCCACCAGCACCGGCCTGAAGTCCCGGGGCATCAACATGGTCACCACCATCTACGCCGACGCCTTCGGCTTTGACTACAACACCTTCGACGAGATGATCCGCGCCTACTGCAAGGTGCCCAACGCCATCAATTTGGAGATGAGCCGCGACAAGCGCATCAAGCTCTGCAAGGACAACCACGTGGAGGGTATGCTGGTGCATACCAACCGCTCCTGCAAGCTGTGGAGCGGCTTCATGTACGAGATGAGCCGCCAGATCGGCAAGGCCTGCGATATCCCCGTGGTCAGCTTCGACGGCGATCAGGCCGACCCCCGCAATTTCTCCGAGGCCCAGTACGACACCCGCGTCCAGGGCCTGACGGAGATCATGGAAGCCAACAAGGCTGCGAAAGGAGTGTAAGGCATGAACGACATCCTCAACAAGCTGCATGAGGTGGCAGCCTCTCCCCGCGCGCAGATGGACGGCTATCTGGCCCAGGGCAAAAAGATCGTCCTGTGCGCTCCTGTTTACACTCCCGAGGAGCTTATCCACGCCATGGGCTTCGTGCCTATGGGAGCCTGGGGCGGCGATGTAGCGCTGAACCGCGCCAAGGAATACTGTCCCGCCTTCCTGTGCGCCATCGTCCAGTCCCTGCTGGAGCTGGGCATCAACGGTGCCTACAAGGGCGCGTCCGCTATCGTCATCCCCTCCCTGTGCGATACCCTCAAGACCGTGGGCGAGAACTGGAAGTACGCCGTGCCGTCCATCCCCTTCATCCCCATGACCTATCCCCAGAACCGCAAGCCCGCCTACGGCGTGGCCTATACCAAGGCCGGCTATGAGCGGGTCATCCGCGACCTGGAGAAGCTGGGCGGCGCCTTCTCTGAGGAGAAGCTGCTCGCCTCCATCAAGATCTACAACCGCCACAACGCCGCCATGCGGAAGATCGACGAGCTGTTGGCTGTTCACCCGGAGATCACCGCCGCCCAGCGCAGCGACATCTTCAAGAGCGCCTTCTTCATGACCAAGGAGGAGCACACGGAGCTGGTGGAGGCGCTCATTGAGAAGCTGGAAGCCCAGACTCCCGCCGCGGAGAAGCTGCCCATCGTCATCTCCGGTATCCTGACGGACGCCCCGGCGCTGAACGCCATTCTGGACGAAATGGGTCTGCACATCGTGGCCGACGACGTGGCCGCCCAGTCCCGCCAGTACCGCACCGAGGCACCGGAGCGCGATGACGCCCTGAACGCGCTGGCCGAGAAGTTCGCCGCCATGGGCAACTGCTCTGTGCTGTACGATCAGGAGAAGAACCGGGTGAAGTGGATCGTGGACACCGCCAAGGCGAGAAGCGCCAAGGGTGTTCTGGTGGTGCTGACCAAGTTCTGCGACCCGGAGGAGTTCGACTATGTGATGATCAAGAAGGCCTGCGAGGCCGCCGACCTGCCCCTGACGCTGGTGGAGGTGGACCGTCAGATGGTCCGCTTCGAGCAGGTACGCACCAACTTGGAGACCTTCCGCGACCTGCTGAAAATGTAAGCAACACACCATTTATTAACATACATGGAGGAACGATATGAGTGAAGTAAAGCGTCCCCTCGAGGGCGTAAAGGTGCTGGAGCTGGCCACCTTTATCGCCGCCCCCTGCTGCGCCCGCTTTCTGGCGGATCTGGGCGCCGAGGTCATCAAGGTCGAGGCCCCCGCCGGCGACCCCCTGCGCTATACCGCCGTCAACGAGGGCCGTCCCCAGGACCAGAAGGAGAACACCTCCTATGATCTGGAGAACGCCGGCAAGACCTGCGTCTGCCTGAACACCAAGACCCCCGCCGGCCGTGAGGCGCTGGAGAAGCTCATCGCCGAGGCGGACATCTTCATCACCAACTGGCGGCAGAACCCTCTGAAAAAGGCCGGTCTGGACTACGAGACGCTCCACGCCCGCTACCCCAAACTGGTGTATGGCTTCGTGTCCGGCTACGGCGAGAAGGGCCCCGACAAGGACCTGCCCGGCTTCGACTTCACCGCTTTCTTTGCCCGCGGTGGTATCCTGGGCACCCTGTTCGATAAGGACGCCCTGCCCATGCTGACCATCGCCGGCTTCGGCGACCATCAGGTGGGTATGTATCTGGCCTCCGGTGTGCTGGCGGCCCTGTACCGCGCCCGCGAGACGGGCATCGGCGACCGCGTGGTGGTCTCCCTGTTCCACAGCGCCATCTGGGATGTCTCCCTGCTGCTGCAGGCCAGCCAGTACGGCGACCCCACCACCCAGTACCCCCTGTCCCGCCGCACCCTGCCCAATCCGCTGGTGGTGGCCCACAAGACCAAGGACAACAAGTGGCTCCAGATCGCCATGCCCCAGTACAACCGCCACTATCCCATCTTTATGAACGCCATCGGCCACCCCGAGCTGGCCGAGGATCCCCGCTACTATCCCCAGACCAACCTACAGGCCAACATCGAGGAGTTCTACGACTTCCTGGTGGCCGAGATGGCCAGCCGCACCCTGGACGAGTGGTGCAAGCTGATGGACGCCAACGATCTGCCCTACGCCGTGGCCCAGACCTGGGATCAGCTGCTGGTGGATAAGCAGGCATGGGCCTCCGGCTGCTTCTACGAGATGGAATATTCCAACGGCAATAAACGCACCATGGTCCGGCCTCCCGTTATCTTCGAGGAGACGGAGCTGCCTCCCTACAACCGCGGTCCGTATCTGGGCGAGCAGACCGAACTGGTGCTGAAGAACCTGGGCTACACCGACGAGCAGGTGGCCGCCATGATAGCCGCCGGCGAGGCGGTGCCCATGGATCCTTCCCTGAAAGACTGACGGCGGCATCTTTTCTGCCCTGCCATCGTCAAACCGTCTCGACGTACACACGGTACGCCATCGCCGGTTTGCCATCGGCAGAACGAAAAATCTCTCCGCCGTAGGCGGAGCGCGACGAACACGAACACGAACACCCCGGCGACTTGAGGAAAAGCAAACTATAAGGGCGCGGCGCGTTGAGGAGCGCGCCGCCGCCCCCGGAATGTGAAGGAGAAAAATCATGAAGATCGCTGCTTACGAAGTACGTCCCGACGAGAAGCCCGTCATCGAGGGCCTGTGCAAGAAATACGGTATCGAGCTGATCTCCACCCCCGCAAATCTGGATAAGACCACCGCCCATATGGCCGCCGGCTGCGACGGTGTTACCACCCTGGGCCAGAGCGACTATTCCAACGCCGTTCTGGACGAGCTGAAGGGCTATGGCGTGCAGGTGCTGGCCAGCCGCTGTGTGGGCTATAACCACATGAACTGCGGCTATGCCCGTTCCCTGGGCTTCCGCCTGTGCAACGGCGCTTACGCGCCCAACGGCGTGGCGGAATACACCGTTATGGCCATCCTGATGTGCATCCGCAAGTTCAAGAAGGCGCTGTACAACACCAACGACAACGACTTCACCCTGAAGGGCAAGATGGGCCGCGAGCTGCGTACTATGACCGTGGGCGTCATGGGCACCGGCAAGATCGGCTTCACCATCATCAAGTGCCTCAGCGGCTTCGGCTGCCGTATCATCGCCAACGATGTCTATGAGAACGATGCCGTCCGTGCGTACGCCGAGTATGTGGACCTGGACACCCTGTACCGTGAGTCCGACATCATCACCATCCACACCCCGCTGCTGCCCGAGACCACCGGCATGATCGACCGGGAGGCCATTGCCAAGATGAAGGACGGCGTGGTATTCATCGACAATGCCCGGGGCGAGCTGATGGATATCGATGCCGTCACCGAGGCGGTGGAGTCCGGCAAGTTCGGCGCGCTGTTCATGGATGCCTTCCCCGGCGAGACCGGCATCATCCACGTTCCCCACGATGAGGACATCATCCGCACCCCCGGTATGCCCTACTTCAAGCTGAAGTACCTGCGCTCCTTCGTCAACGTCTACCACACGCCCCACATGGCCTTCTTCACCGAGGAGGCCGCGGAGCAGATGGCCGAGTGCGGCGTCAACAGCATCTATGAGATTTTGACAGAGGGTAAGTCCAAGCACGAGATCCCCTGCTGAGCAGAGCAGTGACCCATACTTTAACAGGAGGAAAACTATGATTTTCGACGCAAAGCATGAAATGATCCGCAAGCTGGTCCGCCAGTTTGCCGAGACCGAGCTCACCACCGAGGTCCTTGACAAGGTGGAGGAGACCGGCGAGTTTCCCGAGGAGATCGTGGACAAGATGGCCAAGTGCGGTTTCCTGGGCCTGAAGATCCCCCGCGAGTACGGCGGTGCCGGTGCCGATACCCTGGCCTATGTCATCATGATCGAGGAGATCGCCCGTGTCTCCGCTGTGGCCAGCCTGTACGCCAATACCCCCAACTCTCTGGGCGGCGGCCCCCTGATGCAGGCGGGCACCCCCGAGCAGTTGGAGAAGTATCTCCGTCCCTCCGTGGAGAACAAGGTGAAGATCGTCTTCGGCCTCACCGAGCCGGGCGCCGGCTCCGACGCCAGCAGCATGGTCACCACCGCCGTGAAGGATGGCGACGACTACATCCTCAACGGCCGTAAGTGCTTTATCTCCGGCGCACCCCTGGCCGACTACTGCATCGTCTACGCCAAGACCGACATGAGCCGCGGCAATAAGGGTATCTCCGCCTTTATCGTGGACATGAAGGCGCCCGGCGTCTCCTGCGGCAAGCACGAGGCCAAGATGGGTCTGGTGGGCTACGCCACCTCCGACGTGGTGCTGGAGGATGTCCGCGTCCACAAGAGCGATATGCTGGGCAAGGAGAACATGGGCTTTATCAACGCCATGAAGACCCTGGACGGCGGCCGTCTGGGTGTGTCCGCCCAGTCTATCGGTCTGGCCCAGGGCTGCCTGGACGAGGCCATCAAATACTCCAAGGAGCGCGTCCAGTTCGGCAAGCCCATCTGCAAGAACCAGGCCATCGCCTTCATGCTGGCGGATATGGCAACCAAGCTGACCGCCGCCAAGGAGCTGGTCTATATGGCCGCCCAGATGAAGGACAGAAACGACCCCAACGCCTCCATGTACTGCTCCATGGCCAAGTACTTCGCCTCCGAGACCTGCAACGAGATCGCCGCCAAGGCCGTGCAGATCCACGGCGGCTACGGGTACATCAAGGAGTACCCCGTCGAGCGTAAGTACCGCGACTGCCGCGTGTTCACCATCTACGAGGGGACCTCTCAGGTCCAGCAGATGGTCATCTCCGGCAATTTGCTGAAGTAATGCGGAAAGGAGCAAGAATAGAATGAAGCTTATCGTTTGTGTCAAGCAGGTGCCCGACACCTCCGGCAAGGTGGCCGTCAACGCCGACGGCACGCTGGACCGCGCCTCCATGCAGACCATCATCAACCCCGACGATATGAACGCCGTCGAGGCCGCCCTGGCCCTGAAGGACCAGCTGGGCTGCCCCGTCATCGCCGTGTCTATGGGTCCCCCTCCCGCCGCCGGTATGCTGCTGGAGCTGAAGGCCATGGGTGTGGACAAGGCCGTGCTGGTGTCCGCCCGTGAGTTCGGCGGCTCCGACACCTTCGCCACCTCCCAGATTTTGGCCGCCGCCATCAAGAACCTGGGCGTGGACAAGGACGACATCATCTTCTGCGGCCGTCAGGCCATCGACGGCGACACCGCCCAGGTGGGCCCCCAGATCGCCGAAAAGCTGGAGATCCCCCAGGTGTCCTATGTGGCCGACATCAGGAAGGACGGCGATACCCTCACCGTCCGCCGTATGCTGGAGGACGGCTACATGACCGTGCAGGTGCAGACGCCCTGCCTGCTGACCTGCATCAAGGAGCTGAACACCCCCCGCTACATGACCATCCGGGGCATCCTGGATTGCGACGCCGAGCCCGTCACCGTGCTGGATTACAACGCGCTGAAGGACGATCCCCTCATCGAGGTGGACACCATCGGTCTGAAGGGCTCTCCCACCAATATCTACAAGAGCTTTACGCCTCCCCGTAAGGGCAGCGGCATGATGCTGGAGGGCAGCGGCAAGGAGACCGTGGAGCGGCTGTTCGGCATCCTGTCCGCCAAGCACATCATCTGAGAAGGGAGAAACGATATGTCTACTTTTATGAATACCGATCCCAAGGCCTTCTCCGGCGTGTGGGTCTTTTGCGAGCAGCGGCAGGGCAAGATGATGCCCACCACCTTTGAGCTGATTTCCGAGGGCCGCAAGCTGGCCGACGAGCTGGGTGTGCAGCTGTCCGGTATCCTGCTGGGCGACAGCGTGGACAACATCGCCGCGGAGCTGGGCGGCTACGGCGCGGATAAGGTCTACGTCTACAACAGCCCCCTGCTGAAGGACTACACCACCGACGCCTACACCAAGATCATCACCGACGCGGTGCACGAGTTCAAGCCCGAGATCATGCTGTTCGGCGCCAGCCATATCGGCCGCGACCTGGCGCCCCGCTGCGCCGCCCGTCTCCACACCGGCCTGTGCGCCGACTGCACCCACCTGGACGTGGATCTCAACGGCTATATCAACTTCCTCCGCACCGGATCCTCTCTGGACGTGGACGCCATGAACTTCGAGACGAAGCTCTTTGACGTCAACACCAACCTGAAGATGACCCGTCCCGCCTTCGGCGGCCACCTGATGGCCACCATCGTCTGCCCACGCTTCCGCCCCGCCATGGCCACCGTGCGCCCCGGCGTGATGAAGAAGCGCGAGTTTGACGAGAACGGCGCGAGCAAGGTGGAGCTCATCCACCCCGCCTTTACCCTCACCGAGGCCGACATCCACACCAAGGTGCTGGAGATCGTCAAGGCCGCCCGTGCCATGGTGGATCTCACCGGCGCTGAGGTGGTGGTCTCCGTGGGCCGCGGTATCGCCAAGGACGTGGAGAAGGGCATCGCCCTGGCCGAGGAGCTGGCCGCCCTCATGGGCGGCGTGGTGGGCGCGTCCCGCGCCGTGGTGGACGCCGGCTGGATGACCGCCGACCATCAGGTGGGCCAGACCGGCAAGACCGTCCATCCCCGCATCTACGTGGCGCTGGGCATCTCCGGTGCCATCCAGCACAAGGCCGGCATGCAGGACTCCGAGTGCATCATCGCCGTCAACAAGAGCGACGTGGCCCCCATCTTCGAGGTGGCGGATTACGGCATCTGCGGCGACCTGTTCAAGGTGGTCCCCATGATGATCGAGGAAATGAAAGCCCTGAAGAAGTAATATCCCCCTCCCCACAGCGGGAAAGCCCGAAGGCACCGTCCTCCGGGCTTTCCTGCATCCTGCCCTTGCTATTTTTCCCGGGATGCGCTATACTGTCCGGGTATTTTCTGTGAAAGGAGGCCCTTCCATGCCGGAAGCCGTACATATCCCCTGGCAGCCCATCGGCGGTGGGCGGGCCAGCGAGGCCATCTATGACCAGCTGCGGGAGCTTATCACCTCCGGAGTGCTGAAGCCCGGCGACCGCCTGCCCTCCGAGCGTGCCCTGATGGAGCAGCTCCACCGTTCCCGTCCCACCATCCGCGAGGCCCTGCGAATGCTGGAACAGGGCGGCTATGTGGCCTCCACCCACGGCGCCAGCGGCGCCGTGGTGCAGGAGCTGACCATCGACGGCGTGGAGCAGCCGCTGTCGGCCATGCTCCAGCTGAACCAGATCTCTCTGGAGGAGCTGGGCGAGTACCGCGCCGTCAACGACGGCACCATCGCCGGCTGGGCGGCCCGGCGCCGCACCGACGAGGATCTGGCGGCGCTGGACAGCTGTCTCACGGCGGCGGAGCAGGCCCTGGGCGATTACCGCCGCTTTGCTGAGCTGGACGTCCGTTTCCACAGTCTGCTCTCCCGCGCCACCGGCAACCAGGTGGCCATGATCGTCACCGATGTCCTGGGCCAGGTGGAGCAGCACACCCTGCTGAAAAAGATGGAGACGCTGAACGACGGCGCGTGTCTGGCCCTGGAACGCCGTATTCTGGCGCGCCACCGGGAGATACTGAGCGCTATCCACCGGCAGGATGACGCGGCTGCCAAACAGGCCATGCGCGAGCACACCCGCGCCGCCGCCACTGATCTGAAGGTCTGACCCCCAAAGCCTTCCCCCTGGGGGTGGTTTCAAAAGGAGGGGGCCGGAGCCCCCTCCTTTGTCGTTTCAAGGGGATAGGATCCTTAAGGAAAGGGGGAAATTCGAAATCCCCCTTTCCTTAAGTGGCGTTCTTTGGCTGCTTTCTTTCGACACGAAAAGAAAGCAGCTCGCGCCCGCAGGCGCGAAATCCTCCCTGCTGCCGCGCAGCGGCGTAGAACTCCCCGTCCCGCCGCAGGCGGCATTTTCTCCGCCCCAACTTCCATTTCCTGCCAAATTT
>UMLT01008403.1_pt1 | contig 11608 bp, 8 predicted proteins | sample 1966641 | NCBI WGS metagenome assembly UMLT01 (sample SAMEA4836208, study PRJEB28245) | human gut metagenome | biome: gut microbiome; material: fecal sample | place: Denmark | collected 2008 | reverse complement strand
CGGACGATTCACAGACGCCGCAGGCCCCGCCCGACGACAAAATCGCGCGGCGTGAGGGGCCGTTCACGGCGGAAACGCCGTTCTCCACGCGTTTTTTTGTCCTGCACTACACATCAAGCGGCACGCTGACACAGGCAGACCTCGACAATATCGCCTCCGTCACGGAGGATGATACGCAGGAATATCTCTCCGCCGCGCTCGCACACGGCGCGGGCTATGGCTACTTCAACAGTTATCGCTTTTTCGTCGCGCAGACGGATGACGGCGAGAATATCGCCATCTTCCTCGACTGCTACCACGAGCTGCGTGCGATGCGCGTGGTGCTCATGTGGTCGCTGCTCGCCGACGCGGCGTGCATCCTGCTCGTCTTCTTGCTTGTCGTGCTGCTCTCGCGCCGGGCCATCGACCCAGTGGTTCGCAGCGCGCAGCAGCAGAAGCAGTTCATCACCGACGCGAGCCACGAACTGAAAACACCCATCACCGTCATTGCCACGAGCCTCAAGGTGCTCGAAATGGAGACCGGCAAGCAGAAATGGATCGACAAGGCGATGGCGCAGACGGAAAAGCTCACCTCGCTCGTCAACTCGCTCGTCACGCTCTCGCGCATGGACGAGGAGGATTCGCCGCTCAGGATGGAGGAGTTCCCCGTGAGCGACGCCGTGCGCGAAACGGCGGAAACGTTCGTCGACTTCGCCGCGTCGAAGGGGCACGAGCTGCGCCTTTCGATCACGGACAGCCTCACCTATCGCGGCGACGAATACGCCGTGCGCCAGCTCGTCTCGATCCTGCTCGACAACGCGGTCAAATATGCACTGCCGGATTCCCCCATTGAATTCTCGCTCGAAAAGGTGAAGCGCGGTGTCGTCCTCCGCTCGTCGAACGCCTGCGAGGATGTTGCTCCGGAAAACGCGCAGAAGCTCTTCGACCGCTTTTACCGTGCCGATCAATCCCGCTCGTCGGGCAGCGGCTTTGGCATCGGTCTTTCCATCGCGCGCTCGATCGCCGAGGGGCACCACGGCTCCATCCGCGCCATCGTGTACGACGGGAAGATCGCCTTCACCGCCGAGCTCAAATAAACGGCTTTTGGGCAAAAAAACGCTTCGCAGAACTTCTGCGAAGCGTTTTCCTTATCAAAGGCTTTTCTCCCCGCCCGTGACGGTCTCGATGGCGCAGGCAATGAACTTTTTCGCTGCGGGCGAGGCCTCCCTGAGCGACGGGACGGAGATGCCGAGCGTCACGAACTGCGGCGGGTCGAACGGGACCTCCGCCACCGTACCGCTCCACTTGCGCGAGATGAGCCGCTGGTTGAAGCTGACGCCGAGCCCCGCCTCGACCATGTTGTAGGTCGTGAAGCCGTCGCGCGTCGTAAAGCAGGTCTGCGGGTGCAGGTCATGCTGCTCGAGCAGGCGGTCCTGATCGGTGTCGTGATTCGGCGAGGTGTGGATGAACGGCTCGTTCTGCAAGCGCATAAGCGGAAAGGCATCCGCCTCTGCCAGCTCGTGTCCGCGCGGCAGCCACGCGACGAGCTCGTCACGAAAGACCGGCAGCCAGTCATACTTGTCGCCGTGCATCTGCGCGCCGAAGCAGCAGTCGACCGAGCGCTCGTTCAGCCAGCGCGCCATCTCGAGGTTGCCGCCCTCCTGCATCCGCACGGTCACGCCCGGATAGCGGGCGCGGAACGCCGTCAGGATCTCTGGCATCCACAGGGCCGAAATGCTGTAATAGCAGCCGATCGTCAGCGAGCCCTTTGACACGCCGCCGATCTCCGCGCTGAGCTGCTCGGCGTTGTGGTGCGCGCGCACGACCTCGCGCAGCAGCGGCAGCATGAGCTTTCCGTTTTCCGTGAGCTGCACGCCCTTTTTGCTGCGAAGAAACAGCGGAAAGCCGAGCTCTTCTTCCAGCGTGCCGATCATGCGCGTCACGCCCGACTGCGTGTAGCCCAAAAGCTCCGCCGTGGCCGTCAGGCTGCCGAGCTCTGCCGCGGCAAGGAACGCCTCGCATTTGACCGCTTCCATACGCCCTCCTATCCATGATTTTATATCATGTTTTTCATTTCAAATAACCGTTTGCGTCATGTTTTCTCTTATTCTACAATAGCAGTCAGAAACCGTCAATCCTGTCTTTGAAACGAGGTCTTTTTTCATGGAGCATCGTCTTTCTTTCTCCTGCGACTATCTTGAGGGCGCGCATCCCGCCATCCTGCAGCGCCTGTGCGAAACGAATTTTGCGCAGACCGCCGGTTACGGCACGGATGAATACTGCGAATCCGCGCGCGAGAAGATCCGCGCCGCTTGCGGCGCGCCGAACGCGGAGATTCACTTCCTTGTCGGCGGCACACAGACGAACGCGACCGTCATCGACGCGCTGCTGCGCTCTTACGAGGGTGTGATCGCCGCGGACACGGGGCACATCAGCGTGCACGAGGCCGGCGCCATCGAGTTCGGCGGGCACAAGGTGCTCACGCTGCCGCAGGAGAACGGCAAGATCACCGCATCCCAAATCCGCGTACTGCTTGATCAGTACGAGGACGACGCGAACCGCGACCACACGGTCATGCCCGGGATGGTCTACCTCTCCCAGCCGACGGAGTACGGCACGCTCTATTCCAAAAAGGAGCTCACGGCCATCAGCGCGCTCTGCCGCGAAAAGCGCCTGCCGCTCTATATCGACGGCGCACGCCTTGCCTACGCGCTCGCCTGCCCTGAAAACGACGTGACACTGCGCGACCTTGCCGCGCTGTGCGACATTTTCTACATCGGCGGCACGAAATGCGGCGCGCTGCTCGGCGAGGCGGTCGTCATTCCCCAGCCGGGGCTCATTCCACACTTTTTCACCATCATCAAGCAGCACGGCGCGCTGCTCGCCAAGGGACGGCTGCTCGGCATCCAGTTCGACACGCTCTTTACCGATGGGCTCTACGAGCGCATCGGTAAAGACGCCGTTCGCTACGCCGACGCTATCCGGCGCGCGATGGCGGAAAACGGCTATTTGCCCTGTTTCCCCTCCCCGACGAACCAGAGCTTCTGCATCGTCAGTGAGCAGCAGCGCAAGGAGCTCGCCGAGCGCGTGGACTTCTCCGTCTGGGAGCAATATGACGAGACGCACAGCATCATCCGCTTTGCCACAAGCTGGGCGACGCGGGAAGAGGATGTGAACGCGCTCTGTCGCATCCTGCGCAAGTGCACCGCGCAGGAAAAGGTAGCGTCCTAAAATCAAAAAAGAGCTTTCTCCGATTTTCAGGAGAAAGCTCTTTTTATTTCATTGCGCTGCGCTCAGTTCTTTTTCATCAGCTGTTCATCCTGCTGCAAAAGCTGCTGCGTGATGATATCGAGCTGCCGGTGCTTGGCCATGCGGTCGGCGATGTTGTTCTGCACCAGCTCCGTCTCCTGATGGCCGCGGAAGGACAGCTTAAGCAAAATCGGCGTCAGGATCGTGCCGCAGACGACCGTGATGACGACCGGCGTCATCATCACGGGCGACAGCACGCCCATCGAAAGGCCTCGGTTGGCGACGATCAGCGCGACTTCGCCGCGGCAGGCCATGCCCACGCCGACCTGGATGCTCTCGCGCGTGGTGAATTGGCACGCCTTGGCGCCAAGGCCGCAGCCGAGGAGCTTCGAGATGATCGAAACAAGCAGCAGCAAAATCGAGAAGACGGCCATGCCGCCCGTCAGACCCGTGACCTGCACATTGATACCGATGCTCGCGAAGAACACCGGCGTGAGCAGAAGATACCCGAGGGGGTTGTACTTCGTCTGGATGTAGGTGCCCTTGGGCGTGCACGCGACGGCAAGGCCCGCGGCGTAAGCGCCCGTGATATCAGCGACGCCGAAGAACTTCTCGGCGCAGTAGGCCATCACAAGGCACAGGACAAAGGCGAACACGGAGTTTCTGTGGCTGGCCCAACCGTGCTGACGCTTGAGCATCCAGCAGAAGATGCGGTTCGCGCCAAAGCCGACCACGAAGGCAAAGACGAAAAAGCCCACGATCTTGAGGAGCACCATGCCGATGCTCTCGTCACCGCCGGCAAGGCTGCAAACGAGCGTCAGGGCGATCAGGCCGAGCACATCGTCGATGAGCGCGGCGGCCAGAATCGTGTTGCCCACCTTGGTCTCGAGCTTTTTCATCTCCTTGAGCGTTTCGACTGTAATGCTCACGGACGTGGCCGTCAGGATGGTGCCGATGAAGATGTTTTCGATAAAGCCGGTGCTCTCGATGAGTCCCAGCTCATCTGCGCCCCATGCAAGCGCCGTGCCCATCAGGAACGGCACGATCACGCCGAGGACCGCGACCATGAAGCCCGCCTTGCCGCTGTGCTTGAGCTCGTTGATGTCCGTGCCCATACCGGCGGAGAACATCAGCACGATGACACCAAGCTCGCTGAGCTGCTTGGTGAATTCCGTTTCCGAAAGAAGGCCAAGGCCCGCGGGGCTGAGCAAAAGGCCCGCGATCAGCGCGCCCACGACCTGCGGCATCTGAAACTTCTGCGCAATGAGGCCCAGAATCTTCGTGCTCAGCAGGATCAGCGCAAGATCCAGCAAAAAGTGATACGACATATTGATTTCCTCCCAAACTCTCTGATCTCTATCCAAATTCTTCCGTTTCATTTCGCGAGGCTCTATTCTAACTTCTTTTTTTCTTTTTTCAACAGTCAGAATCACCAAGGAAACGGAAGAATTCCTGCACAGCTCAGGCAAAATGCAATATATCTTTCATTTTTAACGTGAAATGTTTGCTTTGATTCCGTTTCCATAGCCGTTTTCACAAAAAGCAGCGCCAAATGCGGCGTTAAGAAGTCGTGAAATATGGACGATTCATTGAATTTCTCTATGATTTACAGGGATATCGTCTATATAGTCCACATATCGCGCACACTTTGTCGCTCACGCCCATTTTGCATCTTTTCCTGCATTTTGCGCATTTTCGTCGCACAATGCGCCGTTTCTCCCCTTGCCGCAGCGGTGCGGGCGTGGTAAAATCGGCCTTGTGACATGAACAAAGGAAAGGACGAGCCATGAATCAGAAAGAACTCAATGAACTGCGCCGGCGCTTCCGGCTCGATAAGAATAATTTCAGCCGCGTGTACGGCTGCTATGTGAACTCCAATAAAGAGATCATTGCGTGGGTCGATACCTCGATGGGCCTCATGCGGCAGGAGGAGCAGGAGATGTACCTGGGCCTTCTCAAAAAGTCCCTCTCCGGCACGCTTGGCAAGAACCTCATCGACGTGGTGTTCTCCACGCAGCAGGTCGCCGACAGCGATGAGCACCGCCTCTTGCAGACTCTTCGCCAGACGGAGCTCAAGGACCCCGCCTCGCGCGAAACGCTCTGCCGCCAAATCATCGACTGCATCGACATGGGCGAGACAAACTATCTCATCCTCCTCGCCGCCGACGCCTACGACGTGCCGCACCGCAGCAAGGATGACGAGATTCAGGCCGACGCGTCGAGTGAGGTCTTCAAGTACTTTGTCTGCTCCATCTGCCCCGTCAAGGCCCCGACGCTCGAACTGCGCTACGACCTTGACCAGAGCGAGTTTCACTCAAGCTCCACCGGCTACATCGCGACCTCGCCCGAGCTCGGCTTCCTCTACCCCGCGTTCGACAACCGCACGGCGAACATTTACAATGTGCTGTTCTACTCGAAAAACGCCGCGGAGATCCATCAGGAGGTCATCGACGCGCTGTTCCACGTCGACCCGCCGATGTCTGCCGAGGAGCAGAAAAACGCCTTTGGCTCGGCGCTTGCCGACGCGCTCGACAAGGATTGCAGCTACGATGTCGTCCAGTCCGTGCACGAGCAGATCAGAGCGCGCATCGAAGATCACAAGGAGAGCAAAGACCCCGAGCCGCTTGAAATGACGGCGGGCGACGTCGGCGGCATCCTCGCCAACAGCGGCGTGAACGACGAGCAGATCGCAGCGTTCCAGCGCGAGTGCGATGAGCAGTACGGCGAGAACGCCGCGCTGAACCCGAACAACATCATCGAGAGCAAGAAGTTTGAGATCACGACCCCCGAGGTCAAAATTTCCATTGCACCGGAGAACAGCTATATGATCGAAGCGCGCGTCATCAATGGCCGCAAATACCTCCTCATCCCCGCCGACGACGGCGTGGAGGTCAACGGCATCGGCGTGAACATCCCGGGTCTTGCAAAAGAGGAATAAAAAAGGAGAGAAGCCGCAGCTTCTCTCCTTCTCTTTTTGACCATTTACGCCTTGCTCTTGTAGAGGTCAGCGATGATGTCGGCGCACTTGTCGATGCCGAGCTCGCCGCTGTCGAGCGTGATGTGGTAATTCTGCGCATAGCCCCACTTCATGTTCGTGTAGAAGCGGTGATAGGCCGCGCGGCGCTTGTCCTTGTCGCGCAGGCGCTGCTCGGGCGACTGCTCGCGCTCGCCGTAGACCTCGACGATGCGCTTGGCGCGGAACGCCATATCCGCGTGGATAAAGACCTTGAGGCACTTGGCCTTGTCCTGCAAAATGTAGTCCGCGCAGCGGCCGACGATGACACAGGGGCCCTTTTCGGCAAGCTCGCTGATGACGCGGCACTGAATTTCCCATAGGATGTCCTCGTTCGTCGGGCCGAACGCGCGGTTCGAGAGCGCTGAGGACAGAAAGCCGCCGGGTGTGTACTCGCCCGCCTCCTTGACATAATTTTCTGCAAAGCCGCTTTCCTCGGCGATCTTCTGGATGAGCTCTGAGTCATAGCAGGGGATGCCGAGCTGCTCTGCAACCTTTTTGCCGACCGTGCGGCCGCCGCTGCCGAATTCACGGCTGATGGTAATAATATGATTCATAATACAGTTGCTCCTTCCGTATTGAGTTCCCGATACGTTTTTACAATCATACCCGCCGCGATGACGAAAGTCAACACATCCGACACCGGCATGGAGTACAGCACGCCGTCAAGGCCGAAAAAGCGCGGCAGCAGCAGTGCAAAGCCCACGCCGAACACGACCTCGCGCACCATGGAGAGCATCGTGGATGAGAACGCCTTGCCCACGGCCTGCAAAAAGATGAAGCAGGCCTTGTTCACGCAGGCGAGCACCATCATGCAAAGATACGTGCGGAATGCCTTGATCGCAAAGTCCGTGTAGTAGCTGCTCTCGTTCGCCGCACCGAAGACGGCGATGAGCTGACGCGGGAAGCCCTCGGCCAGAACGAGCGCGACGGCGCCGACGATCGCCTCGCAGAGCAGGAGCTTTGTAAAGAGTTCACGCACGCGCGTCTTTTTCCCCGCGCCCATGTTGTAACCTACGACGGGAATGCAGCCCGCCGCCATGCCGACGACGATGGAAATGACGATCTGGAAGAACTTCATCACAATGCCGACGACGGCCATCGGGATCTGCGCGTACTGCTCCTGCGAGAATATCTCATCCAGCGCGCCGTACTTGCGCAGCATGTTGTTGATGGCCGCCATCGCCGCGACGAGGCTGATCTGCGAGAGAAAGCTCGTGATGCCGAGCGTCAGCATCCGGGTACAGAGGCTTGCGCGCAGGTGGAAGTCTCCCTTTTCCGGCTTGACGGTCTTCATGCGGCAGAGGTACCACACCGCGAGCGCCGCTGTGACGATCTGGCCCAACACGGTGGCGACCGCCGCGCCCATCATGCCCCACTTACATTCAAAGATGAAGATGGGGTCTAAAATGATGTTGAGCACCGCGCCCGCGAGCGTGGAGGTCATGGCGAACCGCGGGTTGCCGTCGGCACGGATGACAGGGTTCATCGCCTGACCGAACATATAAAATGGGATGCCAAGCGAGATATAGAAGAAATACTCCTGCGCGTAATGAAAGGTCTCCTCGTTCACCGTGCCGCCGAACATCGAGATGATAGCGTCGGCGAAGATGAGGTACAGCGCCGTGAGCACAAGGCTGCTCGCGACCGACAATACGACCGCGCTGCCGACGCTCTTTCTTGCCTCTCCCACTTCGCCCTTGCCGAGCGAAATGCTGACGAACGCGCAGCAGCCGTCGCCGATCATCACGGCGATGGCGAGCGCCACGACCGTGAGCGGAAAGACGACGGTGTTTGCCGCGTTGCCGTAGGAACCGAGGTAGCTTGCGTTGGCGATGAAGATCTGGTCGACGATGTTATAGAGCGCGCCGACGAGCAGCGAGATGATGCACGGGACGGCGTAGCGCCGCATGAGCTTCCCCACGCGCTCCGTCCCCAAAAACTGGTTTGTGTTTTCCATGGTGGTCTTCCTCCTGCACATAAAAAATAAGAGATGCGTTCTGCCGGATCAATCCGGACTTACGCATCTCTGCCGCACGATTTGACTATGAAGTTGTCCTCTCCCTCCTTTTGCCGTAAAAAAGCGTGCGGCGTTTCTGCAACCGGATTTACGCAGAAACGCCACACGCTGTGAATTGATTTTATCAAATTGTTTCGAGCATTTCAAATGTTTTTTGCGGCACGGGCCGCAAATTTTTATTTAGTCCTGCTCCATGAAGCTGCGGATATAGGCGATCAGCATCTTCGCCGTGCCCTCGAAGCCGAGCACATCGCTCTTGACAGTCATGTCGTAGCCGCGGGCGTCGCCCCACTTCGTCTCGCAGTAGTAGTTGTGGTAGGACTTTCTGGAGCGGTCGACCTCTTTGATCTCCTCGATCGCGTCCTCGGCAGACAGGCCCTTCTTCTCCATCACGCGGCCGACTTTGGCTTGCTGGTTGCCGCAGATGAAAATGCTCAGCATATTGGGGTTGCCCTTGAGCACCTGGTCGCTGCAGCGGCCGATGATGAGGAAGCTCTCGCCGTTTGCCGCCTTGTCGCGCAGCATGGCAAACGTCTTTTCCGCCACGTTGACTTCAAGAGAATTGGAATACTTGCCGATGCGGCGCGAGGCAAAGAAGTTGACGGGCTTTTCGTCCATCTTGCGGATCATTTCCCCGCTGTAGCCTTCGGAAACGATCTCCTTTTCGATGGAGTCCTTGTCATAGAGCTTGATACCGAGCTCTTGCGCGATCATGTCGGCAATGTAATGGCCGCCGCTGCCGTGCTCGCGGCCAAGGGTGATGATGATCTGGTTTTTCATGGGATCGCACTCCTTTCCTTTTTCCGTTTACAGATAGCGCAGGAATAAGTAGGCCGTGGACACCGCCATGACAATGATCGTCGCGGGCACGCAGTACTTGCAGTAGCGGCCCCAGCCGATGGGATAGCCGCCCTTGGCCGAAGCCGAAGTGCCGACGACGTTGGCGCTCGCGCCGATGGGCGTCGCATTGCCGCCGAGGTCCGTGCCGAGCGAAAGCGCCCAGGCAAGCACGCCGATATCCATGCCCTCTGTCGCGGCGATGGCGCGGATGACAGGGATCATAGTCGCGGCAAAGGGGATATTGTCGACAAAGGCGCTCGTGATGGCCGAGAGCCACAGAATGACGATCACAATAACCGCGATATTGCCCTCACTGACCGAGGTGATGAAGTTCGCGATCATGTTGAGCACGCCTGTCTTTTCAAGGCCCGCCACGGAAACGAACAAGCCGATGAAAAAGAGCAGCGTCTTATAGTCCACGCCCTTAATGATTTCTATAACAGATTTTTTGCCGCTGGTCAAGCCCAAAACGATCATCGTCAGAATCGCGACGATCACGCCGATGCACGCGACGGAAAGCTCCGTCTGCGCGTGCGTGATGAGCAGCACGACCGCCAGCAGGAAAACGCCTGCGCTCGCAAGAAATGCCTTCTTGTTCGTGATGGCCGTCGAAGGCTCGGGGCAGGTGACGGGGCCGCCATTGGCATGCTCGGCGCGCTCAAGTTCCTTGCGGAAGCAGAGCGTGAAGTAAATGAGCATGAACACAAAGCAGATCGCCACGACCGCGCCGGTATTTTCGATGAAGTCAAAGAATGTGTAGCCGAGCGAGGTGCCGATGATGATGTTCGGCGGGTCGCCGCACATCGTGGCCGCGCCGCCGAGGTTCGCGCAGAAAATTTCAGACAGGATCATCGGCACGGGGTCGAATTTCATCGTCTGCGCCAGTTCGAGCGTGACGGTGGCGAGAAACAGCACGACCGTGATGCTGTCGATGAACATCGACAAAAACGCCGAGAGCGACATAAAGCAGATGAGCAGCGGCACCGTGCGGTAGTGTATGAGCTTGGCAAGCGTCAGGCACAGCCAGCGGAAAAAGCCCGCCTTGCCGAGGCCCTCGACCATGATCATCATGCCGGCGATAAACAGGATCGTCGACCAGTTGATGCCAGCGGTGCTCTCCTCACTTGCGCCGTACCAGAATGTGCTCTGGAAAAACGCGCCGAGGTTGAGCGTCTCCCAAATGGCGCTCATCGAGCGCATGCAGACGCCGAACACCAGCACGAGCACGAGCGCGCCGCTCCCGAGCGTAATGTAATGCCGTTCAAACTTATCGAGGATAATAAGCAGGAACATAGTGACAAAAATGCAGATGGCAATGATCTGAGCAAACATGTTATTTCTCCCTGTGCTATGGAATTTCCAACGCGAGTCATTATATCGACCCTTTGCGCGGAAGCGAAATGCTTTCTTGACATGGCGGATATATCATTTTGCTATGCCGCCGGAATTTTCCTGATTTCATGCGGCTTTGCGGCAATGTTTACTTTTCGTCAAGGTTCTGTTCTTTTTTCCCGAATACGCTTGCGCCGCCGCGGCGCTTCTGTTACAATCAGTCTTGCCGTCCGCAAGGTGCGGACGAATGCTTTTCTCTTCCGTCAAATTTTACGCAGTCAGGTTCCTCGCCGCCGCGCAGAACCCCAATCATTTCTTTTTCAGAGGAGCTTGCCCATGAACATCAGCTACGACAGCTATCGCGTCTTTTATTACGCCGCCAAATACCGCAGCTTTTCGCAGGCCGCCGCGGCGCTCTACAGCAATCAGCCCAACGTGACACGCATGATCCGAAAGCTCGAATCCGAGCTCGGCTGCGCGCTGTTTTTCCGCTCGCCGCAGGGCGTGCGCCTCACGCCCGAGGGGGAGAAGCTCTACACGCACATCGCCGTCGCGTTTGAGAGCATCGAGGCAGGCGAAGAGGAGGTCCTCTCCGACCAGAGCTTGCAAAGCGGTATCGTCCACATCGCAGCGAGCAGCCTTGCCCTGCGCACGCGGCTTTTGCAGGTGCTCGCGCGCTACCGGCGCGCATACCCGCACGTGCGCATCTGCCTGACGAACCACTCTGCCTCCCACGGCCTCGCCGCCGTGCAGAACGGCCTTGCCGACTTCGCCATTCTGGCAGAGGGCGCGTCCGTGCCGGATTCGCTCACGGCGCAGAAGATCGACGAAATTCAGGAGATCCCCATCTGCGGCCCGGCGTTTTTGGAGCTCACCGAGGAGCCCGTTTCGCTCAAAAGGCTTGCCGACTACCCGATCATCAGCTTGACGGAGGGAACATCGTCGCACGACTTTTATGCCGAGCTCTTCCTGCGCCACGGTCTTTCGTTCAGCCCCGATGTAGAGGTCGAAACCACGGCACAGGTGCCGCCCGTGGTGCAGAGCGACCTTGGCGTCGGCTTCGTGCCGCGTGAGATGCTTTACGGCACGCCGGAGGCAAGCGGTATCTACCCCATCATGCTCGAAGAGCCCATTCCCGCGCGCAGCGTCTTCCTCTTCCAGCGCAAGACGCAGCC
>UMLT01061765.1_pt1 | contig 11631 bp, 10 predicted proteins | sample 1966641 | NCBI WGS metagenome assembly UMLT01 (sample SAMEA4836208, study PRJEB28245) | human gut metagenome | biome: gut microbiome; material: fecal sample | place: Denmark | collected 2008 | reverse complement strand
CAGAAAATAAAAATTAAAAACGGTGCAAAAAATTATTGATGTTGAATTTACATATAAAGTTGTCGCAGGTAGGAACTATAATTTGACTTGTGACATATATAAATGCGGGAAAAGGATGCAATGAGAAAATGTGCGTTATTGGTTTTAAACTGATAACGCACATTTTAAATTATATGAATAGTAATATCATCGCAAAAAAGCATAAAAGTAGAAAAAGTTAAAAATATCGTGGATATAGTGCTAGAATTGTTGAAAAAAGTAAGTTAAAATACAGGAAAACAACAAGTGTAAAGGGGAAATTTTATGGAATATTCAGCAATTTTTCATGATATGGATAAAAGGTTTAGCTATGCAGTTGATAAGGATTTATTTGTGATACGCGTGCAGGTAAAAAAGGATGATATGAAGGAGGTAATCCTTCACTATGAGGACAAGTATATACCTATGGAGCGTAAGGATACCAGAAAGACAGTTCCGATGAAGAAGGTTGCTGTCTCACAGTTTCATGATTATTATGAAGCACAGATAAATATGCATTTGATCTGTCTGCGTTACTTTTTCGAATTTACGGACACGCAGGGAGAAAAGGTATATTATGGAAATTATGAGTTTGATAAGGAATGCATTACAAACAGGGACAGAATGTTTGACTGTCCGCAGAACCTCCGGGAGGAAGAGATGTTTGAGGTGCCGGAGTGGGCAGCAAACAAGGTCGTGTATCAGATTTTCCCATCCCGTTTTGCAGCTACGGAGCCGGTAGACAAAGAACTGTGGTATAAAGCACCGATTACGCCTATGGATGATCTGCATGGAAATCTCAGGGGAATCATCGAACATATGGATGATATTCAGAATCTGGGAATCGATGTGCTGTATATGACACCTATCTTTCAATCAAATTCGTGCCATAAGTATGATACCACGGATTACTACCAGATAGACCCGTCCTTTGGAACAACAGAGGATCTCAAAGAGCTGGTACAAAAAGCGCATGAGCGTGGTATGAAGGTAGTCCTGGATGCGGTATACAATCATACGGGAAGAGAATTTTTTGCGTTTGCGGATATCCTGGAAAATGGTGAAAAATCCAAATACCGGGACTGGTATTTTATTGATGGATTCCCGCTTAAAAGCGAATGGGGAGAGATCCCAAACTTCAAATGTTTTGGTTATTATGGCGGAATGCCAAAGTTAAACCTGAAAAATCCTGAAGTTGAAAAATACATTACGGATGTTGCATGCTACTGGATTAAGGAATGCGATATTGACGGATGGAGACTGGATGTAGGAGACGAAATCAGCCATTTCTTCTGGAAGAATTTCAGAAAGGCAGTAAAGGCTGTGAAGAAAGATATGCTGATCATTGGGGAAATCTGGCATTATGCAGGAGATTTCCTTGAGGGGGATGAATGGGATACAGTCATGAATTATCCATTTTACCTGAACCTGATCGATCTGCTTGCAGACGAAAAGATTACGGTCAGCCAGTTCGTACAAAATCTTGGATATTTGAAGGGACGCTTACACAAAAACTGCTATCCCCTTATGTGGAATCTGATCGACAGCCATGATACCGCAAGATTTTTACATCTGTGTAACGACAATAAGAAAAAGCAGCATCTGGCAGCCGCTTTTCAGTTGTTATTGCCAGGAATGCCTATGATTTATTATGGAGATGAGTATGCGATGCCGGGAGCAAACGATCCGGACTGCAGACGGGGTATGTACTGGGATGAAGAATACCAGGACAAAGAGATGTATGAATGGTACAAGCGGCTGATTCAGGTCCGGAAAAGCCATGCATGCATTGTAGAAGGCGAACTGGCTGGGAGCGTCACAGAAGATGAGGAAGGGACAGTTGTCCTGATCAGAAAAAATGGCGAGGAGACCATTGCCATGATTTTCAACTGCAGCAGCAGTGCAAAAAAATTTAATGAGTACACGCAGAAGTACAATCTGCTTACCGAAAACACCTTTGATGGAAATGTAGAGGGGTTTGATGCTGCGGTAATCGTGCTTTAAGAAGCCTTACGGCAGATGGTTTCCCGGGAGTTTGTCTGTGGGAAGAATAGGGAAAGCACCAGTATTTCTGGTAATGTAAAGTACGGAGGATGATATGACGAATGTAAAAAAGAAGGATGGAAAACGGTTTGGGGCAATCGTACTTAGCCTGATATTATTGCTTTCCCTGGTGTTTCCGTATCCTGTGATGGCAGACCAGACAGCGGCAGACCAGACAACGGCAGCTTCCGTTTATGCCATTCACAAGACAGGTGATGATAAGGAAAATTTTGTGATTGTTATCATGGGTGAGGGCTATACCCGGGAACAACAGGAACAATTTTTAAAGGATGCAACGGCAAAAGCACAGGGGCTGCTAAAGTGGTCTCCTTATAAAGAGTATTCCGACAGGATCAATATTTATGCAGTACAGACGGTATCCAATGAAACTGGTGTGGGCGTGATGTATGGGGAGTCGAACCCGGACACATATTTTCATGTGCAGGCATTCGGAAAATCCTGCTATTTTGCAAAGGACGGGGAAGATAAAGCCAGGGCACTGCGGGCAGAGCTGGAGAGCAGATATCTGGATACCGGCGCAGCTGTTGGAACCATCCATATCATTTGTAATACGACTGCGAATATTGGTTCTTCTTCCAATGCACTCTTTTCTTTTTCGGCAAATTCGGGTGAGAATGAGCAGGGGGATGTCATGACCCATGAAATTTCCCACAGCATCGGAAGATTAGGCGATGAATATGATAAAAAGATGCAGGGAGAAAATATTTCCGACACATCGGATCCGGATAAGATTAAATGGCATAAGATGCTTGGGTTCCGTGGAATCGGAATAACGGCAGCAGGAACAGAAACGGTATTTGCGCCGAGCCGCGTCTGCATGATGCGGGATCTTGGGAATCCTTTCTGTGAAGTGTGTAAAATGGAACTGGCGCGGAGATTAAATAACCGTGATTATGTCAGCAGGCAGGCATCTGTTTATGTGTGCGATCCTGAAATTACAATTCCACATACCAGGACAGGAACACTTGACAGGGATAGTGACCAATACCGGATCGATGAGACAAATATCACAAAAGCAAATGGAAAGGATCTGGAATTCCGTACAGTCGTACAAAATATAGTGGATGCCAAACAGCATTTGAAGATTACTTTCCGCATTATTGGAGCAGACCATACAGTCAAATATGAAAAAGAAGAAACATATACCGTTCCGCCACACAGTAACTGGTATGATCCGGATGCTGCCAGAGAGTCCCTTTCTGTCACACTTCCTGCGGTAACTGGTCTGGTTTCCGGGGACAGACTGGAAGGAAAGATCATAGATGAGGACACTGGGAAAATTCTGGCTGACAATCAGACGGCAGGACAGGCGTGGAGTACCGTAACCATTCGTTATATGCTGCAAAACGAAGACGGGACCGAAACAACAGTGCCTGATACGGCACCCGCGACAGTATATGTACCAAAGAATTCTGCGTATACGTTAAGAAGTCCGGATTTATATGGATATACATGTGTAGGAAACAGTGCAAATCAGGGAGAAATAAACATCACAGAGGATCGCCAGGAGATCACTTATTATTACCGGAAAAACAGTGAGATGCCGGAAATACAAACCGTACCTGTCCGCGTAACTTATGATGGAAAACCACATACATTTGATATCAAACAGGAAGATGGTGTACAAATCAGTTACAGTTTGACAGAAAACGGATCGTATACACAAACGGAGATGCCGTTTTACACAGAAGCAGGCCAGTATAAGATTTATTTTAAAGCGGAAAAGGCATCTTTTATTCCAACATACGGGGAGGCTGTTCTGGAAATCGAAAAGGCTTCCACCAGCATGCAGCTGACTGCAAAAAACGATACGGTCAAAGGTGCGGGGACAGTAGAATTACAGCTTTGCAGACAGGGGATTCCGGAAGATGCCGGGGTAAACGTAACCTGTGATGTTTCCGGGATCGCATTAGAAGAAAAGGGAACGGATCACTGGATGGCAACGCTTCCGAATGAAACGAAAACATATACGTTCACCGCATGTTATAATGGAAATGGCAACTATACAGGAAGTAAGGCAGATTGCAAGGTCCGTGTAACGGCGGATCATTCCCAGACCGGGGGCGGTTCTGGTGGAAGTTCCGGTGGAAGTTCCGGAGGCAGTTCAAGTGGAGGTTCCGGCGGAATATCCGGAGGCGGTTCAAGTGGAGGTTCTGGTGGAAGTTCCGGAGGCAGCTCCGGTGGAGGTTCCGGAGAAAATGCCGGTGGAAGCACGGACGGATCATCTGGCAATGTTTCACCGGATTCCGGCACATTACCGGCACCGGATCATGCAAAAGAAGAACCAGGGAATGTGACACCTCCACCTGCAGCAGATACGTCCGTTTCTGTTAAGGATATTAATGTCAAAGCAAAAACTGCAGTTAAAAATAATACGGTCAAAGTGAAGAATATTGCAGCAGTTTTGAAAAAAGAAATTACAAAGGCAGAAAAAGAACAGGGTGGCAGGATAAAAGACCTGTCTGTTGAAATAACTTTTGATACAGGAAAAGCTAAAAACTGGAAGAATCTGCATCTTGAAATGGATAAGCAGGCGGTAAATTTACTTGTCAAAAAGAATGTAAAAGAATGGAAGGTCAATGGTGGCAATGTAAATCTTACCTTTGATTCGAAGGCATTAAAAGAATTAAAGAAAGAAATGAATACAGCTGTGGTTATCAAAATGAAACAGGCTGACAAGAAAAATCTTTCTGCCAGGGCAGGGAAAATTATTGGAAAACGTCCGGTTTATGATTTTTCCGTCACAGGAATAAAGAAAAAGCAGTCGTCTGTCCTGAAAAAGGGACGGATCAGGGTCGCTGTTTCCTATAATGCTTCGAAAAAGGAAAAAGACAAAAAGATTTTTGCATATAAAATTGATAAATACGGTGCAGCAGTTAAGATACCGGGATCTTATTATGATTCCGATACAAAGACCGTTAACTTTGTAAGCCGTGGGTTTTTCACAGTTGCAGTAGGCTGTGAAAAGTGATGAAACATAAAAAATCATCGTTCACGTTAAAAAAACTGTAGTTCATGTCGAAAAAGACAAAAACCGGTTTTCATTTGGTATAATGATAGAGCTCATTTTAGTAAAAATGAGTTCATACTGTGAATGATGGAGGGGATAACAATCATCGTTTTAGAAGAAATATTAATGGCAAACGGATTGACCGTGTTAATGATGTGGTTCCTTTTGTTTTGCAGACGAAAGAACAGAGAGAGCCTTCATGTGGGAGATAAAATATATGATGGAATAGCAATCGTAAATTTAGTGGGGGCATTGTCTGAAACCATTGCTTTTCTCGTAGATGGAAAACAGTTTACTGGCAGCCGGCAGATTAATTATATCTCTAACAGCATATGCTTTATAGGGACAGTCAGTATGGGTATGCTTTGGTGTATGTACGTGGAATTGCGTATCTATCGAAATTATAAAAGAATGGTTCAAAAAGCAGGAGTGGAGATATTTCCCTGGCTGGTAGAAGTAATTATGGTTTTATGTAATCTGTTTGGAACAGGGATTATGTTTAAAATATCCGGGGAGAATGTATATCAGAGAACTGCCGGTGTGCTGGTGGGATATATTTCGCTTGTCATATATTTTGCTTACAGTATTTATCTGGTGTATCATTCCAAAAAACAAGGGGTTAACCTGAATTTTTTCCCGGTGATCTATTTCGTTGGTCCTTGTTTTGCAGGTGTAGTTCTCCAGTTCCTTTTTTATGGAATTACATCATCATGGGTGCTGGTTGCGGTCGCATTGATATTTGTGCAGATGCAGTCATACGCAGAGAGTTTGTATATGGATGAGCTTTCCGGATTATATAATCGGAGATATTTTAATGCGGTGCTTGCGGAAAAGAAAATTGCAAGCCATAAATCCTTATATGGAATCATGATGGATGTAAACGATTTCAAGTGTATTAATGACAATTTAGGTCATAGTACGGGCGATAAGGCTATTTGTACGTTGGGAAATATACTCATCAGATCCATACCGGATGATGGTATGGCAATCCGGTATGCGGGAGATGAGTTTATTGTGCTGCTGTCAGGTGTTGATACGGAGCGTGTCTTAGCGACAATGGAGGAGATTAACCATAATCTGTCCCGGTTTAATGAATCCGGAATAGAACCGTTTCATTTAAGTGTTTCTATGGGATACACGGAATTTGGGACAGAAGATGATGCAGAAACTTTTTTAATGCATATGGATGAGAAAATGTATGAGGAAAAACGGAAATATCATATGCGAAAGAAATCAGCCGGTTTGGAAAATAAAGTATAGCATTACGTTCCTGCCATTTGTCCGATAACTGGTTGCAATGGCACAAGAAAAGAAAATATTATAATCATCAAACGAGTAGCAGACTGGTGTAAATCCGGTTTTGCTGCTCGTTTTTATATTTATGGTTATAGGCAGGGATGCTCCGGATTTCAATACAGTAAATAACCGTGTTATGGTAATGTGGTATACAATCATGTTATGAGTGCAGATGATTTCTGTATCAATAAATTTGTTCCGGGATATTTTTCCCGTATCAATGAAGACGGTTCGTATTCAAACGGCTCAGGATGTGGAAATGATACAGCATCCGAGAGAAACATGGTACGGAAATATATTGTGGATTCCGTATGCTACTGGGCAGATGTATTTGAATACTATAAGGGACTTATTAAGTTCAGAAAGGCACATCCGGCACTTCGATTATCTACATCAGAGGATGTGAAAAAATATGTAAAATCCATAGAAGGACTTGGGGAAAATATTGTAGGAATTAATATAAAGGGCGGTCAGAAAGATGAAAGTGCAAAAGAGATGTATCTTCTTTTTAATGCAAACACTGACAACGCAAAAGTTACAATTCCGGAAGGAAAATAGAAAGTCTGCATAAACGGACAGAAAGCTGGCGTTGAGACAATCGAGACAATCAAGGGTGGCGAGTATACAATGGATGGTATCAGTGCACTTGTACTTGTAAAACAGGATGGTGCGGCCATGACGATTGTTATTGTTCTGATTGCAGCAGCGGTAGTTGTTGCGGCAGGAGTTGTTATTGTTGTAATGAAAAAGAAAAAAACAAATAGATAATAAAGTTTATAATTAGTGTCTGCTTACTCAGCAGGCACTAATTATTTTGTATGGAATATCTGCATGGCCCCATACCGTGATAAGGTTAAACATGTTAAAGAAATAGTATCCTAAACTTTGGACGGTAGAGGATGCTATTTTTTTGCGCGAAAATATATCGAACATTTGATTGCTTTTTGATCGAAAAATGGTAAAATAAATACATACAGAAAGCAGTATCAAAGCATAGTGCGGTAGGCGGTTTGCCCTTATTACGAGGGCTATGGTGCCCTCTGGTTGAAAGGAGGGCGATAGCATGGTTACATATTCTGAACTTTTTCAGTTTTGCATACTGATTGTTGCTATTATCAATCTGATCGTAATGATCTTTTTTAACCATAAAAAATAACCGCCCCTACCAAAGACCGGTTATTTTTTAAAACTAACTTTGGCAAACCGCCTACACGGTATTGCTTTTTGTATTTTCATAATACCATTGCGTAATTTTTTTGTCAATGATTTAAAGATCTTTGCTGGATACCATTAAATTGTTTTATTATCTGCGAACAATTTCTAATCGTTCGCGCTGGATAAGTTTTTCATACTGTCTCAATTGAAATACTGTCTACCTGTGCACTTAAATGATTTTAGACACCAGATCCATATCTATTATAGAGTAAGATCAGTATAAGCAAAACGAGTATCACTATATATCTTTTTTTCATTATTATAAATAACTTGAAGCATAGAAATTGGTTTTACTCGAATAAGTTTGCGATGTAATCTTTACAATTCCTACATTTCCAACTCCAACATAAGTATCAAGATTTCCAGAACATTTTAAGGTAATACAGGAGGAAGTACATGTGGTTTTGTTACTTTGTCCAGAAAGTTTATATGTATATATAACAAAGTCAGAATCTACGCTTGCATTAGAAGCACTTGCATTTGTCCAGTGCTTTCCACTATAATATCCAACGGCATCACAACTATATATAATATATAGAGATGAACATTATAATTCCCGCAATTTCATTTCATTTATTTTCTTTTTGCGCGTAATCGTTCTATTTCTTTTTATCCGATTATAAATTGATATAACAGCAGGAATATTTGTAAGTATAAAGATAATGATACAATTATGTATCTTATCCTTTATAGACATCTGATTTTCGGAAACGAAACTATATGAGAGTGTCAATAACCCCTGCTTCTCAACGCGTTCAAAACTTTCTGGTTCAAAATTCAGATACACTATAATTAATACGATTGAAAGAACAAGAAAAATAATTGGTGTTAATGATACGGTAGTTGTTCTTCTTTTTTTATTTAAATATGATTCTAAAAAACGTACACAAATAATGGTTAATGCCATTATTATTACGATGAATAAAATTGTAGAAAATTTCATTTATTCTCCTTTTTGCTCTCTGTATTTTTTTATCAATATTTTTGCTGTGTCAAAATCAAGTTGATCATCTATTACCATTTTTTTAATTAATGAAATATAAGCGTCATTTTCTATTTGATCATTCATTTGCATTTTTTGTATAAGTCGATCAAGTCTCAATCGCACGGTAGGATATGTTATATGATACAATTTTGCAACCTCTTTTAAAGAGCCAGATGACATAACAAAATTTTTTATAAATGTGATATCTTCATCACTTAAATTGTATATCCATTCTTGCGCTTTTCGTCTCATTACCAACCCCTTTCTTTAATATTGTTGATATTATCATTTAATAATGTTAAAGTCAACTGCTAATATTATGTTATTTACATCTTTTTATCTTAATAATCATTCGAAACCTCAAACTTGTAAAGATAAGGTTTTCAGATTCGAGGTTACTCTCAACCCCCTTGCTTTTGTTTATATTTCTTCAATCATCAGTTATAAAAAACAGAAGCATTTTAATCAGTTCACCATATCGGTTTCATTTATATTGGAAGCACAAGGTGTAGAGCAGAGATTGTCCGTGTCGGGTGGGTGGAGCAACTAAGAAATTGTTTGGTATTACAGCGGAAGAACTTTTGAAAAAGCACGGTAAAATGCTGACTTATCAATTGAAAAATAATTATTTTGTATGGAATATCTGCATGGCCCCATAAGTATGCGGCAAATGCGGAGCCGTGACCTTTCTCGACGGGCAGGAAAAATTCCGGCAGTTTGCGCACGTATTACACAATTGCTTGAGATTGGCGTGTGTTGTTGTATCCAGATGCAGGATCAGCGTTGCTGTCTTAAGCGGCCGGAGCATCTGCCCCTCGGTAAGCTGGATGCCATCCGGGGCAAGCCGCCCATAAATCTGTGGGAGCAGGTCAAGGGAATAGGTATCTCCCAGAAAAGATAATTCTGCAAGATACAGGCGGCTCTGACGTTCTACCACATGTGCAAACTCTTCATAAGCCTTTGACAAAAGCATCAGGCTGATGCAGTCCACAATGTAAGCCTCCTGGATCTGTTCATGGTTCAGATATAATTCCGACAGTTCATCCACTCCGTTTCCAAGCGTCACAAACCCATAGGCATAGTGAGGCAGAGAAACCCCGTCTAAATCCTGAGCCAGAGAGTAATACGCATAGGATTCAACCAGGGGAAGAAGTGCCGTATAAATTGCCTGAATATGAGGCAGGTCATCCGGAGGGAAATGGAAACGGCTGCAAAATTCGTTCCAGTCACCGGAGGATAATCCGGGAGTAAGTTTACATTTCATGGGATGCATCCTCCTTATCGGAAGCAGCCATAACGGCTGCAATTTCCTGAAAGCGGCCCGTGACCTTATCATAGTTCTTTCGGTGATGGGGAAAGCCACAGTTTATGCAGGATTTGATACCATTTTTTAAATATTCACAGTTTCCACCACAGGATTTCCCGAGTGTATAGAGGGGACAATAACAAAACAGACAGTTAAAGTCCTCCTCCGGAATTCCTTTATGGCATGGAAAATATTCACATTTTTTATTTTGAAAAAACTTATAATATTCGCTCAAAATGGTTTCCTCCAATCAAAGCACAATCATAGCATAATTATATCGGAACAACAAGCGGATCGCAAGAAATGCGAATGACATAAAAATTGCATTTCAGTGGGAAATGATACCTTTTGCCCCTTTTATCATTACATTATTTACATCTTTTTAAGAGCGCAGGTATAGTGGCTCAGGCAATTGAGGATTTGAAGCAAAAAGTTGAAAATTAAATAAAAAATACTTGACTTAAAGTTAACTTTAAGTGGTATATTATGATAGATAAAATCGGAAGGAGAATTTATTATATGTATATCGAAAAGATTAACGGACCAGAAGATGTGAAGAAATTAAATATAGAAGAGATGACAGCTCTCGCAGAAGAAATGCGTCATGCATTATTAAAGAGGGCAAGTATTCACGGCGGGCATTTTGGCCCGAATTTTGGCATGGTAGAGGCAATCATTGCACTGCATTATGTTTTTGAGTCCCCAAAGGACAAAATGGTATTTGATGTTTCCCATCAGACCTATCCGCACAAGATGCTGACCGGTCGAAAAGATGCCTATTTATATGAAGAACATTACGACGACGTGACGGGATACAGCTGTCCGCAGGAAAGTGAACATGACCATTTTACGATCGGACATACCTCTACATCCATCAGTCTGGCATGCGGTCTGGCAAAGGCAAGGGATCTTCGTGGGGAAAGTGCAAATGTGATCGCAATTATCGGAGACGGTTCTTTAAGCGGAGGAGAAGCCTTAGAAGGAATGGATTTTGCGGCAGAATTAGACAGCAACATGATCATTGTAGTAAATGACAATGATATGTCAATTGCAGAAAATCATGGAGGACTTTATTCAAATCTGAAATTACTCCGCGAGACAAACGGACAGGCAGAGTGTAATTTATTTAAAGCCATGGGACTTGATTATGTCTATGTGGATCATGGAAATGACTTAAGGGAGCTGATCGGGGCTTTCAAACAGGTAAAAGACAGTAAGAAACCGGTTGTTGTCCACATTAATACATTAAAGGGAAAAGGTTATAAACCGGCAGAAGAGCATAAGGAAGAATGGCACTGGCATCTTCCATTTGATATTGAGACCGGAAAATCCCATTTTCCAGAAGTGGAAGATTATTCTTCGGTGACCTGTGAATATCTGATTGAAAAGATGAAAAAGGATCCGACAGTTGTTGCAATTACATCCGGAACCCCGACGATTCTCGGATTTACGCAGGAGAAAAGGAAACAGGCCGGCCGGCAGTTTGTAGATGTGGGAATCGCGGAGGAGACAGCGGTAGCACTTGCTTCCGGAATTGCCAAAGGTGGCGGAAAGCCGGTATACGGTGTGTATTCCAGCTTTATCCAGAGGACGTATGACCAGATTTCACAGGATCTGTGTATTGACGGGAATCCGGCAACGATTGTTGTGTATACGGGATCGGTATTTGGCATGACGGATGTTACCCATCTGGGACTGCAGGATATTCCGATGCTTTCTAATATTCCGGGACTGGTT
>UMLT01017334.1_pt1 | contig 11669 bp, 10 predicted proteins | sample 1966641 | NCBI WGS metagenome assembly UMLT01 (sample SAMEA4836208, study PRJEB28245) | human gut metagenome | biome: gut microbiome; material: fecal sample | place: Denmark | collected 2008 | reverse complement strand
GTGGTAGAACAGTTGGTTCTGGTGCTGTTGCTACAATCATTGAGTAATTGTTATTAATACAGTTCTTTCAAGGGTTTCCGAGGTTATCGGAAACCCTTTTTTGCGCGAGCAGCTCCTTGAGAAGTCATGGGCAGTTCGCAGTCGTGCTCGCGAAGTAATGAGCTAGAATATGATAAAAAGAGGAGTACAACATGCTATACATAATGCGTCATGGCAGGACGGACTGGAATGTACGTCATAAATTGCAGGGCAGAACTGATATACCTCTTAATGATGAGGGAAGAATGATGGCGGCAGAGGCTGGGGAAAAGTATGCAGATATACATTTTGATGAGTGTTATTCATCACCTTTGGCAAGAGCAAAAGAGACAGCCGAGATTTTTCTCAAAGGAAGAGGAGTACCTGTATATACAGATGACAGACTTGTTGAGATGGGATTTGGAATGTATGAGGGAATAGAGAATTCATTTGCAATAAAGGATTGCCCAATTAATTCTCTTTTTAAAAATCCAGAGGATTATGTGACGGTTGAAGGCGGGGAAAGTTTTGAACAGCTTTTTGCAAGAACAGGGGAGTTTATAGACAATGTAGTTATGCCACAGGTAAATAGTGGCAAAGATATACTGATTGTTGGTCATGGTGCCATGAACTGCAGTATTATAGCAAAATTCAGAGGAACACCACTGGATAAATTCTGGGATGGAATGACTGATAATTGTCAGGTGGTAAAGCTTATATAATATTATAAAGCACAATTTTTACGATTTATTCAGACCAAATCATGCTAGGTTTCGTATATAAGTATAGAAGTTAATAAATGAGACTTTGACTTACAACGGAAGGTTAGGATGGTGATTGGGATGAGTAGGAGAGATGGCAGGAGAAAATACAAAAGAATAGGAAAAAGGAAGAATCAAATATTCCTTGTAATGATGACTATACTGGCATGTACGGTAGCAATTGTATTAACAGTCAAGATGAATAATAAGAATGTCAGCAAAGGTGTAGCAGTAGGTGCAGAATATACAGCAATTAAGAGCGATGGTAATGTGACGGAGGAACAGCTTTCTGTAAGTGAAGAGACTGTAAATGATTTACCAGATGTATACAGAATAGAATGCTATGAATCGCTTAATCAGAATCCAGAGCTGCCAACAGGATGCGAGATTACATCGTTAACATCCGTACTGAATTATTATGGATGTAATGTTGATAAAACAACTATGGCAGATGAATATCTTAAGAAAGGCAATGGCAGCTTCTACGAAATGTTTCTTGGTAATCCAAGGGATAACACAAGTTATGGATGCATGTCACAGCCAATTGTTAATGCAGCTAATAAATATTTCAAGGTTAATAATATGTCAGCAGTTGCAAAGAATATAAGCGGAACAGATTTTAAAGAGATTCTTGGTATGGTTGCTCAGGGTGATCCGATAGTAATATGGAATACAATAGATATGAGACAGCCATATGAATCTAAGACATTTGTATTTAATGGGAAAGAATACACATGGATGTCTCCAGAACATTGTGTTGTAATTACAGGATATGATCTTAATAAGAATATTGTTTATATAATGGATCCTATGGAAGGTAATGTAACAAGGAATCTTGAGACATTTCAATCAAGATATGAAGCGATGCACAGCCAGGCTGTCTATATTATAGAATAATTAAGGGAGGGCAATATTGTCCTCCCTTTAGTCATGTTATTAGTTTGATTTAATATTGTGCCTTGCATTAAGCTTTTTGGCACAATGTATGAATGCAGGGAACAAAAATGCGTCAGCAGCAATCCATGCGATTGGTGAGGCGAGGCATGCACCCATGAATCCAATACTTGGAATGAGTATGATGGCTGCAAATGCACGGCCAATCATCTCTAAGATACCTGCTGATATTGCAAATACTGAGAAACCCATACCCTGTATGCAGAAGCGGACCACGTTAACACCTGTAAGTGGAATGTAGAAGCATGCAGATGCAAGGATGAACTGTCTTGTAAGAGCAATAATTGTTGTCTCAGATGCATTAACGAATAATAATGCAATATAATCTGTAGTGAAATACAGTGCAATAAGAGAAAGAACACTGTATACTGAACCGATTATCATAGCGGAGCGTACGCCCTGACCAAGTCTTTTAATCTTGGCAGCTCCAACATTCTGTCCGGCATAGGTTGCCATGGTTGAGCCGAGTGCATCAAATGGACAACAGGTAAAGTTGAACATCTTAGAACCGGCAGTCATTGCGGCTACATATGTTGAACCAAGTGTATTGACAGCAGCCTGAAGGATTGTACTTCCGATGGCTGTTATTGAATACTGGAGTCCCATAGGAACACCGTTCATACACAGGTTAGTGATAAATCTTCTATCAAGTACCCTTTCTGATTTGTCACCTTTTAAGATGTCATATTTCTTATACATATATATAAGGCAGGTAAGTCCCGAAATTAACTGTGATGTTACAGTTGCCCAGCCAGCTCCGGCAACCCCCATCTTACATACAAGAATAAGAAAGAAATCAAGTACTACATTTATTATTGAAGAAAGCACAAGGAAAACTACAGGTGTCTTACTATCGCCAAGCGAACGGATAACACCGGACACCATGTTGTACAGGAATACAGTTGGGATTCCTATGAATATAACTACTATGTAATTGTAGGCATGGTCAATAATATCTGCCGGTGTATTCATGATAATAAGTATTCTGCGGCAGAATATTACGGATGCAAGCGTAAGCACTATGGCAAACACAATACTGCAGATATATCCGTTAAATACATATTTTCTAAGGTCAGCAGGCTTCTTTGCACCAAAGCATTGGGCAACCGGAATCACGAATCCGTTACAGACTCCCATACAGAAACCGATTATCATGAAGTTGATAGAACCTGTTGCTCCAACTCCGGCAAGAGCTTCAACACCGAGAGTTTTACCAACGATTATTGTGTCAACAAGGTTGTAGAACTGCTGAAACAGCATTCCGAACAGCATTGGAACTGCGAATCCAAGAATATGCCTGGAAGGCGAACCATTTGTCATGTCTTTTACCATAGGATTTCCTCACTTTCGTATATTTATAAAGCCAAATGATTATACTATATTTTTGCAAACTGTCAAACTGATTTTGCACGAATTTGAATTAATTTAACGAATTATTGTCTTAATATGAAATGTCTGTTAAAATGCATAGGTAATATTTATGCGGAGGCAGATATGAAGAAAACTTTTGATGTTAAGAGACTTACAACACTGGCATTGCTTACAACAATAGCGCTGACAATATTTGTTGTGGAATCAGCAATACCTACGCTTGTTCCAATACCGGGAGTTAAATTAGGACTTGCCAATATAGTCACACTTTTTGTGTTAAAAAGATATAAATTCAGTGATGCAGCGATTGTGTTAGCTATGAGAATTATACTTGCTACAATATTTACAGGGCAGGCAGTATCATTTATATATAGTGTAAGTGGTGGATTCTTATGTCTTATTGTGATGGCAGCTGTTAATAAATTGCTTAGGGGACAGTATATATTCCTTACAGGTATACTTGGCGCGGTGTCGCACAATGCAGGTCAGATTCTTGCTGCATTTTTCATACTCAGATTGTCAGGTATATTTGCGTACATGCCGTTCCTTGTGATAAGCGGTGTTATAACAGGTCTGTTTACGGGCCTTGTGTGCTTCTTTGCAGACAAATATATTCCTAAAAAATATACTATGTAGCAGATGGAGGAGATTGTGAAAAAAAGAGTTATTGCAGTGGTGGCTGTGATTGTCCTGCTTGTCGGGGCAAGTGTGGCTTCTATTATATATATGAAATCAGGAAAGAATAACGGCAGAAAGACCGCTTATATATACAGAGATAACGAATTGTTAAGAACTGTTTCGTTAGATGACGTTAAGAATCCGTACACATTCAGGATTGAATATGGGGATGGAGAGTATAATGATATTCTTGTCGAGAATGGAAAGATTAAGATTGCTGATGCAAGCTGTCCGGATAAGCTGTGTGTAAATATGGGATATATATCTGAACCTTTAATGCCAATCACATGTCTGCCAAATCATCTTGTTATCAGAATTGTGAATGACGGCGAAGAATCGCCGTCACTCGATGGTGTTGTGTATTAATCATTTCATCCAGCGGCCAGAAGCACCACATGGAAGAACAAGTCCGTTGCTTGAAACAGGAAGACCTACTTCCTGTGAATCACAGTGTCCGCCAAAGCTCTTAAGCTCTGTGCTTAACATATAAGTAAGAACGGCCGGCTGAAGACCTGTAGTGTATGAATTAATAAGGAAAAATAATGGTTTATCAGAAAGAAGCTGTGCACAAAGCTTAACAAGCGGGTGTATAGCTTCTTCTATTTTCCAGATTTCTCCTTTAGGACCTCGTCCATATGAAGGTGGATCCATGATGATTGCGTCGTAATGGTTGCCTCTTCTTATCTCTCTTTCTACAAACTTTACACAGTCATCAACTATCCAGCGGATAGGCTTGTCAATAAGTCCTGAAGACTGTGCATTTTCTTTAGCCCATGCGACTATACCCTTAGAAGCATCTACATGCGTAACATTAGCACCTGCGGCTGCACATGCAAGTGTTGCTCCACCAGTATAAGCAAACAGGTTAAGAACCTTTACAGGTTCGCTGCCACGCTTTTTCCTGGCATCAGAGATTATCTTTCCAAACCAGTCCCAGTTAGCAGCCTGCTCAGGGAATATTCCTGTGTGTTTGAAGCTGAATGGCTTTAAGTTGAATGTCAGCTCCTGTTCAAATGAAGGACTGTTGTAGTGAATCTGCCACTGCTGTGGAAGGTCAAAGAACTCCCATTCTCCACCGCCCTTAGAACTTCTGTGGTAATGACCGTTCATATTCTTCCAGCCACGCTCTTTCTTAGGAGTGTCCCATATTACCTGTGGGTCCGGACGTACAAGAATGTACTTGCCCCAGCGCTCAAGCTTTTCACCTTTAGAGGTATCTATTACTTCATAATCTTTCCAGTTGTCAGCTATAAACATAATTAAGTATCCTTTTCTATATTAAAATATGTTGCGGTTTGGTACCGCATTTGTTATTAAATAATTATATACGAAAATATTAATAACTGCAATCGTGCAAAAATGTTTTGAACAGGCTTGTTTTATGTTAATATATTCCTATCGAAATCTAATTAAGGGGCGATGCATATTGAAAAATGTTAGTTTAAAGAATATACAGAAGGATATTGTATCAGGAATAATTGTTGCTCTTGTGTCAATTCCTATATCAATGGGATATTCACAGATTGCGGGACTGCCAGCGGTGTATGGTCTGTACTGCTCTATTCTGCCAGTGCTTATATATGGATTTGTTACATCCTCGCCGCAGTTCGTGTTCGGAGTGGACGCAACTCCGGCGGCACTTGTTGGTGGAACACTTGCAACGCTTGGAATAGTGTCAGGATCTGAGGAGGCAAAGGCAGTAGTTCCGGCGATAACTTTGGTTGCAGCATTGTGGCTGTTGCTCTTCTTCTTTATTAAAGCAGGGCGTATTGTCAATTATATATCTACACCTGTAATGGGTGGATTTATAAGCGGTATTGGCGTGACAATAATTCTTATGCAGGCAGCAAAGCTTTTTGGTGGCAATGCTGGGACTGGCGAAGCGATACAGCTTGTTATGCATATAGCTGGCGAGTTTGGTTCATTTAATCTGCTCTCGGCAGTGCTTGGAGTCGGAACAGTTGTGATTATTCTTGTTGCGAAGAAGTTCATTCCAAAGTTTCCAATGTCAGTACTTCTTATGGTGCTTGGTGCACTTGCAACTGAAATTCTTCATATTGACAGATTTGGTGTTAAGCTTCTTCCACATGTTGATAAGGGGCTGCCGGGATTCTCGATTCCTGATATGTCAGTTGTGCTTAAGAATCCGTCAGAGATAATACTTTTTGGACTTTCAGTGGCAGGTGTTGTCATGGCGCAGACATTGCTGGCAGCTAATAATTATGCCAACAAATATGGCTATAAGGTAAGCAACAACAGAGAAATTCTGGCATATGCTGCTGCAAATGCGGCTTCTGCTGTAATTGGCGGATGCCCTTTGAATGGAAGCGTGTCAAGAACAGGAATTGCAGACCAGTTTGGCTGCAAATCACAGTTCATGTCAATAACAGCTTCTCTGACAATGCTTCTTATAGTGCTTTTTGGTACGCCGGTGCTTGAGTATCTTCCTGTACCAATACTTACAGGAATTGTTGTTGCGGCACTGATTGGAATTACTGAATTCGGGCTTGCAGTTAAATTATGGAAAACAGACCATACTGAGTTTGCAATATTTGTAGGAGCATTTTTAGGCGTTCTGTTATTTGGAACGATATACGGAGTTGTAATCGGTGTAATACTTTCATTCATTGCAGTTATTGTAAAAGCTGTTGAACCGCCGAGAGCATTTCTCGGGGTGATACCGGGACAGGAGGGATTCTATAGTCTTAACAGATACAGCAATGTAAAGAAGATAAAAGGTGTGGTTATATACAGATTTAACGGAGCACTTTTCTTTGCAAATATTAATACATTTATTGATGATATAGAAAAGAATCTTGATGATAATACTAAATGGGTAATTGTAGACGCCGGAGGCGTTGGATCTATTGATGTGACGGCAGTTGACAGGCTTATGGCTTTATATAAGGTGCTTGAAAAGAAAGGTATCAGATTCTATATTACAGAGCATGAACACACATTAAATGACCAGTTAAGAGAGTTTGGTGCAGGAGAGTTTGTTGAAAAAGGTGTTGTAAGAAGAACTATTCCGCTTGCCCTAAGAGATGCAGGTCTTGACAGACCTTATCCTGTCGACGAGGAAGAAGAGCAGGCTGTTTCTGGCGAGGTACATGAGGACAATGAAAGACTTGCTGAGATTGAGTGGGCTTTTGGCGAAGATGCAGATGAATGGCTTGAGAAGATGGCAGCAGAGATGGCTGATGAGATTGGCAGCGTCAAGAAAGATGAGAAGAATGTTATTGTTGATGCTGAAAAGCATGCTGCATGGGGAAGAATAGGACTCTTTGATGAGAATGAACTGCTTGAGCGACTTGAGATGCATTTGTTTGACGATAAGAAATATCCTAATCTTGATATTGATGATATTGAGAAAAGAATCGATGAGCGCCGCGTTGTTGTTGAGAAGAAGCTGGCACAGATTAATCCTGATGCAATACAGATGCTTAAGGAACACAGAAAGCAGATACTTGACAGAATGAAGCTTCACAATCCGTATGCATATGAGCATATGATGGAGCAGAAGAAGAAGCATTATGAACATTTGAAGAAGAAAGACCCGGAGCTTGCACAGAAGCTTAAGAATTTCTATAATCTTTCAGATGACGATAAATAATTTATATAACGGAGATAATTGTGAATATATTAAATGTTGAAAAGGTCAGCAAGACCTATGGAGAAAAGGAACTTTTTAATAATATAAGTCTGGGAATTAACAGTGGAGATAAGATTGGACTTATAGGGGTGAACGGAACCGGAAAGTCTACACTTTTAAAGATTATTGCGGGCATTGAAGAGCCGGATGAAGGACAGGTTGTAAAGGGTAAGGGGATTGAACTTGCATATCTTGCACAGACGCCTCTGTATTATGATAATGAAAATGTACTGGAATATGTTATGCGTGGGAAGCATGCAGACAGCCAGCCGAAAGCAAAAGAGATTCTTAACAAGCTTGGAATAACAAATCACGCTGCAATGATGAATATTTTATCAGGTGGTCAGAAAAAGAGAGCAGCACTTGCAAGAACTTTAGTTGAGCCGGCAAGACTTCTTATTCTTGATGAACCTACGAATCATCTTGACAATGACATGGTGCTCTGGCTGGAGCAGTTTATTAAGAGCTTTAAAGGGGAACTTATCATGGTTACTCATGACAGGTATTTCCTTGATAATGTAACTAACAGGATTGTTGAGCTTGATAAAGCTTCTCTGTACAGCTACGATACGAATTATTCAGGCTTTCTTGAGCTGAAGACCCAGCGTGAGGAGATGGAGAGGGCGACTGAAGCCAAGAGACAGAATATATTAAGGAAAGAACTTGCGTGGATAAGAAGGGGATGTCAGGCTCGTTCTACCAAGCAGCAGGCCCGGATTGACAGATTTGAGGATATGAAGGAAGCTTCAAAGCAGGCGAGAGCCAGATTTGACAAGCAGCTTATGGATATGAATTCGGTCAGCAGCAGACTTGGAAGAAAGACTGTTGAACTTCACAACATTTGTAAAAGCTTTGGCGAGAGGACAATAATAGATGATTTTAGCTACATTTTTCTAAGAGATGACAGAATCGGTATTGTCGGTGATAACGGATGCGGCAAGTCTACGCTTATGAAGATTATAGCAGGACAGCTTGAACCGGACAGCGGTAGTGTTGAGGTTGGAGAGACTGTAAGAATTGGATATTTCATGCAGGAGAACGAACCACTTGACGACAGCCTTACTGTGCTAGAGTTCGTAAGAAGCATAGGCGAATATGTTACGACGGCAGATGGAAAGGCAACAGCGTCACAGATGTGTGAGAAGTTTCTTTTTACACCGAAGCAGCAGTGGACGCCTATAAGCAAGCTGTCAGGTGGTGAGAAGAGAAGACTTTATCTGTTAAGTGTTCTTATGAGTGCGCCAAATGTACTTATTCTCGATGAGCCTACCAACGACCTTGATATTGAGACTCTTGAGATTCTTGAGGAGTATCTTGATGGATTTGCAGGTATTGTAATCACAGTTTCACATGACAGATATTTCCTTGACAGAGTTGTTGACAGGATATTTGCATTTGAGGCAGGAGGCCACCTTACACAGTATGAAGGTGGTTATACGGACTACAGGGATAAATGTGTTTCTTCTATATATAATGTGGAATCAAATGGAACATCTGATGCGCCAAAATCAAAGGCAGCAGGCCAGGTGAAGAAAGCATATAACAGCCATGAGAATAAGATTAAGTTCACATATATGGAGCAGAAGGAATATGAGACTATAGATGATGATATAGAGGAGCTTGAAACTAAAGTTTCAGAACTTGATGACGAGATTGCAAAGAATGCAACTTCTTATTCTAAGCTTGCAGAACTTACTAAGGAAAAGGAAGATGTGGAAAGGCAGCTTGAAGAAAAGATGGAGCGATGGGAATATCTTAATGATCTTGCAGAAAAAATAGAGAAACAGAAACAGTAGTAAATATTAACAAAACAAGTGACATCAGAACAGATTATTTGGTTGAGCAAATCATATATTCATGGTATGATGATATATGATTTACTATATTAATCATATGAGGGAGGAAAAATTATGTTTTGTCCAAATTGCGGAACAAAGAACGAGGACGATGCACTATTCTGTGGAAACTGTGGAACACGTCTAGTGATAGATGTGCCTCAGGAGACACCAGTGCAGGAAAGTGTGGAAGAAGAGCCAGGGGTAACACCGGTACAGGAGAATGTGCCAGCAGAGCCGGAGGAAACACCGGTACAGGAGAGTGTGGCAGCAGAGCCGGAAGTAACACCAGTACAGCAAAGTGTTCCAGTTCAGCCACAGCAGGCTTTTGGTCAACAGCCTGTACAGCCTACACAGTTTACAGGTCAGAATTCCGGTCAGCAGCCTGCCAATAATAAGCCTGCCAGATTCCCTAAGGGTATAATTGCAATTGTAGCTGCGGGAGTTGCTGTGATAGCTGCCATAATTATATTTGTATGTGTGGGAAACAATGTGACAGATTATAAGAAAACTGCCAAGCAGTATGTTAAGGCGGTTGCAGAGTGCGAATGGAATGATGCGTATAGTCTTATTAATCTACCAGATGGGGAGTTCCTTACTAAGGAAGCATTTATTAATGTTCATGCAGATGCGACTGGTGAGAAAGTTGAAAAGATGGCAGCAGATGACATTGTCTCAACATATAGCAAGATGCCTGGTAACAAGGCTGTTAAGGTCGGATATATAACAGATTCGGGAATGCAGTATAATGATGTGTATCTAACAGTAGCCAATAAGCACTATATGCTTTTCTTTAAGAAGTATAAAGTCAGCGCTGAGAATCTTGTAGTAAAGGATGTTACAATAAAGGTTCCAAAGGGACTTACGTTATATATTAATGATGTTATTGTTGGCGATGGATATAAGTCGGATGCATCTAAGAATGGAAACGGCTCTTCTGATGAATATGTTATACCATATCTGTTCAATGGAAAGAATAATATTAAGGTAACTGGAGAATTTATAGAGGACTACACAACACAGCTTTATGCAGCACATGATGAAGATACATTTACTGTTGGAACATACAATGCAAAATATGTTAATTCGAAGCTTGAAGAACTTAAGACACAGGCAAGAACAGATGTGGATGCAATAATTAACGCTGTACAGGCAAAGAAAGATTATTCAGCTATAGCCGACAGGGTGTGTAAAGAAGAAAAGAAGAATATAGAGTCAGCTTATAAGAATATTTACGACAGCTACAATGACAAATACAAAACTGTATCCGATTTGAAAATTTCCAAATTCACAGCTTCTATCGCGGATACATCTTTCAGAGTGGATTCAGATGATGGATGCCCGGTGATTAAAGTTTCAATTAAACTAGGATATACATACAAGATACAGTACTCAGGAAGTGATAAAGCTAACGACAAGAATAATAACAATAATTCAGCTTACATATATTATAAATATGAAGATGGTAAGTGGAAGATTAATTCTATGTATCTTGGATTTGGATTTTATTAAAATACTGTTTTGACCGGGACTTATGTTCCGGTCAAATTTGTTCTGTATTGTACTAAAAAAAATACAATTTTTTCTGTTGATTTTATATAGAGAGTAGTGTATATTAATACTTGCTGTGACATTGATAGCTGTGAAGCGTGAGGTTGCTGCTTTAATAAAGCAGGTTTTCCGTGGAGCGAATGTCAATGCTGGAGATAATCTCCGGCGAAGAAACTGGCGACAAGTCACTGTACCAAAATCATCTGCAATCCGCAGAAATGACGCGCGTAGGTCGAATCATGAATGAGACTATATGATACGCGTGGGAGTGTGTACAGTCACCGCTTGTCGTACTTAAACAATAAAGTGCGAAGGAGGCGACTTTTTTTATGGCAAATCAGGTAATCAGAATTACTCTGAAGGCTTACGATCATCAATTGATTGATCAGTCAGCTAAGAAAATCATCGAAACTGCTAAGAAGACAGGAGCACAGGTGAGTGGTCCGGTACCTCTTCCAACAAAGAAGGAAGTTGTTACTATTCTTAGAGCTGTTCACAAGTACAAGGATTCAAGAGAGCAGTTCGAGCAGAGAACTCATAAGAGACTTATCGATGTATTATCACCATCTCAGAAGACTGTAGATGCATTATCTAAGTTAGAGATGCCAGCTGGTGTATTCATCAACCTTAAGGTAATGAACTAATCATTATCTGGAATTTTTCATTATTAAAGCAATAATCCTAAGGGTTTAATATAGAAGTAACAAGCAGTGGTGCGGGTTCCACTTATATTAGCTGTTCTAGGATGACAGGATGCGCTGTGTATCACACATCATCTTGTCCGCTGTAGATTAAACAGGAGGAAAATCAATGAAGAAGGCAATTTTAGCTACAAAAGTCGGAATGACT
>UMLT01068467.1_pt1 | contig 11815 bp, 10 predicted proteins | sample 1966641 | NCBI WGS metagenome assembly UMLT01 (sample SAMEA4836208, study PRJEB28245) | human gut metagenome | biome: gut microbiome; material: fecal sample | place: Denmark | collected 2008 | reverse complement strand
GAAAGCCACAGCGCAGCGGCTGTCAGCTTCCGTGTCAAAGATCTCTGATACAGGGAAGCAGCGCCGCTCTTTGCTGCGCTGCAGCCGGCAATAGGTGCGTAGGCCGTTCTCAACGACCTTCTGAGCATAGGTGGGAAAGCTGGCGCCGCCATCCGGGTCATATGTCACCGCAGCCTTGCAGAGCCAGATACAGCCCTCTTGAAATAAATCGTCATAGCCGAAACCATAGCACTGTTCATTGACCTGAATACTGGTATGGATGGCCCAGCGTACCACGTCCATGTTCGCCTCTACCATATCGCGCTGAGCATCGGTGAGGGCGATATCCTTATTCTTCATTGTTGAATTCACCTCTCTTCCTCGGTGGATTTAGGCACGGTCTCTATGCGATCTCTGTGCCGGGGATATGAAACTGTTCACAGGCGCGGATCAGCCGGTCACACATATACGCGCCGAATTGCGCGATGTGCGCCTGATCTTTATGCAGACCAAACTCTGTCTGCATCCATTGGTACGCCTCTCGTTTGGGCATCAGACCGGAGCGCCACAAGCGGTCAAAAGCCCGGTGCGCCTGAATACGTTTATGCCGCAAATCTCCGTCTGCCAGAGAGCCCAGCGGGAGCCGTGTGGTGCGATGGGCGGCCACATAGCTGTTGCAGGCGGGGTAACGGTCACAGACATACAGATACTTGTACGTACCGCGGTTGTCGCCGTATACAAAGCTGGCCGGATGTAGAGTGGCCTTGGCCCCACAGTTGGGGCAGTGGATGTTGACTCTTTTCAGATGATTCACCTCCTTTACCGGGTGTGTATGCGTTCATTGTTGGCAGCTCTCCCACATCTGGGAAAGACTGCACCGATTCGGGTCCTCTACATTCCAGACAAGCCAACTGGTGTAGAAGTGTTGGAAGCCTTCCAGCGTCATAACGCCGACGCAATCATACTTATCCACGGTCTCACCGGAAAGCTCCTCGAATACTGCTACGGGGATGATCGTTGGCACGGCATTGTGATTTACAGACAGAAGAAAGCCGGAGCAGTTGGGACAATGCTGGCAGTCGATGAAAAAACTGTTCCGCCAATTACAGCAGGTTGCCTGTAAAAATCGGTAAAAACGCTTGTCCATAAAAATCCCCCTATTATCATTATCCGTAAAACGAAATCAAAAGTGCGCCACTTTTTGAAAAAATTTTCAAATTTCTCTGCGGCCGCGGGGTCGGGGGCGTCTGGAGACGATAAATGTCATGGCCGCAGCCACGGCCAGAATGATACAAATTGCTTTTTTCATCGTGTTTTCCTCCTAATTTTCGGTTCGTTCACAATACACTACATAACGCTGCCGCCCACCCGAAGCGTAGGGATGGCAGGTCAACAGCGTCAGTAAGTCACGGCCTTGCTGGATTTTGATTTTTTCAATTTCGTGGGGCTGGATGATTTGAATGTCCATCACGGTGTAGGTCAGCGTTTCCCACAGGTTGGTGAGCTTTACAGTATCGCCCACATGCAAGCGGTCTATGTGCCGGAAGTAGTCCGCGCCACGCCAGCCCCGGTGGCCCGCAATGATGCAGTTGGTGTTATTGCCACCGATGGGAGCTGATGTGTTACCCAACACCGCAGCGCCTGCCGCGAGGTGAGTATCGGATGCACCAAGATAGACCGGCATGGTCAACTCCATGGCGGGAATCTCCAGCACACCGATGATCTCATCCTCAATGCCATAGGCGGTCAGGTCAGCGGCGGGTTCTTCGCAGGCTTCGAGGTCGGTGAGATTACACTGCTTTTCCGTGTAAATCTGGCGGTTATACTCCTGCAAGGCCGCCAGCAGTTCGGGGTACTGCTGCTCCGGTTCGTCGCGGTCGGTCAAGAACTCCTGCACCGCAGTTGCGGCGTTGCTCTGGAGCCTGTACCCTGTAAACACCGGCCACAGCATGACGCAGATGCCCGCCACCGCCAGCAGCGCCGCCAACACAAGAGATGTCTTACGCATGGTGCTTCCTCCTCACTAAGAAGTAACCGCCACCGACCACCGCCACCGCACCTAGACCAATGCCAAGGCCGGTGAGGTAATGTTGCGTCCAGGAGGAAGTGGCCTTCTGCGTTTCGGCAGCCTCCACTTCCTGCGTTGGCACATACGGTACCCGATGGCCCCGCACCAATAGGCGATGGGTGTTGATGCCGAAAGGTGTGCAGGTGACAAGCGTGACCAAATCCTTGCCTTCCTCGATTTGCAGCAGGCTCGTGTCCGTAGGCAAGACTGTGCTGATATTGTCTACCTCATACGCCAACACCTCACCCAATACATGGATGTAAAATGTATCACCTTTTTCGAGTTGGTCGATGTCCGAAAACAGCTTGGAACTTGCCATACCACTGTGGGCCGAAAGCGCCGCATGGGTACTGCTGCCGCCTACCGGCAGAGAAGTCCCTACCACATGGCCGACCGATTTTTCCAGTGTGTCGGCTCCCGTTCCGTGCTGTACCGGCAGGTACACGTTGATCTTGGGGATGTCCACATACGCCATGACACCACCCACCGTGAGCTGCTCGGTGTAGGCCAAGGGAGGGGCGGATGCCCCTCCCTCAGAAATGGTCGCATTGGCCAGCATGGCATTATACTGTTCTGCCGCCTGCCGCTGGGCGGTCAGCTCGGCGTCGTCGGTATCCTCGATAGCGGCTGTGTAGCTGGTTTCTACGTCCGAATGATATTTTTCGCTCAGAAGTTCTCCCACCAGCGGGTAAAGCAAAAGCCCCAGCGCCACAACGCCGCAAGCCGCCGCCAGTAACCAGCGTTTCACTGCTCACTCTTATGCTTGCGGGACTTCACCACGATGAAAGCCGCCGCACCCAGCAGGGCCACACCGCCAATGGTGAACATCCACGTGCCGTAGCCACCGGTCTTGGGCAGGTCAAAACCGGGGTTGTTAATCACGGTCATGGGCACGATGGCGTTGCCATCGGTCATAGTGACGTCCTTACCGTTGACCGTAGCGCTGGCAGTCAGCAGCTTGGTGCCGCACTTCTCGCAGGTGCCGTTTTCCTTGGCGGTGATCACGATCTTGACCGCTTCCTTCAGCAGCACATACCCCTTATCCGTGGCGGTTTCAGTCAGGCTGTAGCTATCATCCTCCAGCCCTTTCACGATGATGTGGCCGCTGCTGTTGGGGATAAAGGTGGTAGCCTCGGACTTCTTGGCGGTAAAGCCTTTAGCGTAGTACACGCCATCCTTCAGGTCGGCAGCGATATACACATCATCGGTGTCGTTGTGCAGGTTGAATTTGACGTTCTGAATGTTGCCCTTACCGTCAGAGAACTGCTTCAGCACATCCACGCCGTAGGTGTAGACATGGCAGCAATCGTTCAGGGTGTCAAAATAGGTGCTGTTCGTTCTGCGCCAGGTCAGCTCGACCTCGTTGGGGTTGTCGATATCGCCCATCTTGGCGTCGGAGGTCAGGGTGGCCGCGTAAGTAATGCGCATGGTGCAATCGGAATAGCCGCGCTTGACGCTGTCGGTATACACACTCTCGGACTCGTTGATCTCGCTCAGGCCGGATTCGGTCATTTTGATAGTCATAGAGTTCTGCGTGTCATCATAAACCACGGTGAACTTGCCGGAGCTTTCATCCCAAGTGGTGATCTTGTCGGTGCAGCCAGCGTCCTTAAAGAACTCGATGACCACATCGTTCTTGTTGTAGCGAATGCCCTTAGACATGGTATCTACATAGGTGTACTCGCTCAGGCTGGATGCCTTGGAGGTAATGGTGGGCAGGGTGCTGATGATCTGATAGTCCACCGTGTCGCCCACAGAAGCGGCGGCAGTATGGGCGTAACCGTCCTTGATGTCGGTCAGGCTGCCGGTATTCTTGCCGGTACTGTTCTTAGCCTCACGCACAGTCTTATCCAACGTGGGATTGCCAGTCTGGTTCTTGGGGTACACGGTCACATCGTAATTCCATGCCGCGCCATCGATGGTAGTCATGGGCAGAGATACGAAGAAGGGGTTGCAAGTAGAAGTCACGTTTTCAGGGACTCTGGTCTCTACCACCAGATACAATCCCTGCTCCATATCAGAAGCGGAGGTGTGTCCGGTGGTATCGGTCTCCGCCATGGCAACACCGCCGTTCTTGACAGCGGCCTCCAGCGCATTTTTCACGGTGGTGGCATTGGCAGTCAGCGCGGTGGACAGCTTGTTGTTGAGCACATCGCTGGTGAAGTAGTTGATGCCACCCTCAGTCTTGTGAGCGTCCGCAGCGGTCAGGCCAATGGCGGACAGCACGGCGTTGGAGCGGTCACTGCTGTCGAAGCCATACAACACACCCACCTGACGCTGATTGTCCACGACCTCGTTGCTCATGGCAATGTCAGCGACGCGGAGGTAGGTAAACTCCACGCCCTGAATGGCGTATTTTGCCAGCTTATCCACGACGGCGTTATCGTGCAGGCCGGTGGAAACATAAGATTCAGCGTCCCACACACCGTCCTCGCTGGCCTTGTTGATATCGTACTTATAAATAGAAAGCGACGCCTTCTTGCTGGCGTCAATGGTCGGCTCGGCAAATGCCGTAGTCATCAGGCCGACGGCCATAATGGCGGCCATCAGCAGCGCCAAAACTCGATGGATCTTTTTCATGTTCAGTTGTTCTCCTTGATGTTAGATTTTTTGTAAAAATAAACACCCATGCAAAGCATGAGTGCTGCAAGCATAATGGGTGCGATGAATCCGTTGCCGCCCGTGAACGGCAGGACGAAGCCTGCGCTGTTGCAGGCGGTAATGGTGACGTCAGGACTGGTGTTGTCCAGTACACCGGTGAACAGCGGTTCAGCCATCAAGGTATAACCTGCGGGAGCTTTCACCTCAGTGACGCGATATTGTGCGCCAATCTTGAGATCGTCCCACTTGGCGACTCCAGTTTTATCGGAAGTAATTCGGCTCACCTCTGTCCAGATCTTACCGTCTGTGGAAGTTTCCAGCAGCAGTTCCGCACCAGTAAGGGGCGAACCCGTCACGTCCACCTTGCGGACGGTGAGGCTGCCCTTGACAGGCTTATTCTCACGGGTAACTTTGACGTTAAGATTCTCACTGGTCAGACTGAAATCATACTTGGTTTCGTCCAGCTGGTAGCCATCCACGGTGCTGATCTCCTGATAAGAGTATTCTCCGGGTTTGAGATTATCGAAAATCAGCTTGCCGTTGGCGTCAGTCGTACCATCCGCGATCTTGTTGCCTTCGGTGTCAAAGAGCCGATACACCACACCGGACAGCGGCTGCTTGGTGTCAGCGTCCACCTTCAAAATTTCGATGCTGCCGGTGATTAGCTTGTTCTCACGGGTGACTTTCAGCACCTGTTCGTTTTGGTTCAACGTGACAGGAAAGGCTGTCTCGTCCAGTTCATATCCGGTCGGTGCCTGGTTCTCCTTGCAGGTGTAGCTACCCAGCTTCAGATTGGCGAATGTCAGCTTACCATTTGCGTCCGTGTAGCCCTCTGCGATCTGGTTTCCAGATGCGTCATACAGGCGGAAGCCAGCGCCCTGAAGCGGTGTGTTAGAATCCGCATCTACCTTGCTGATCTCAACACTCGCTTTCCCCAACGTATTGGTGCGTGTCGCCGTGATATTCAGAGTCGTGGATGTAATGGTGATCGGGTATTTTGTGCTGTCCACCACATACCCCTCCGGCGCACTGATCTCCTGATAGGTATAGCTGCCGAGAGGCAAATCAGAAAAGACCGCCTTGCCATTTGCGCCGGTGGTCGCATCAGCGATTTTGTTGCCAGCGCTGTCATAGAGCCGGTAGGTCACACCTGCCAGGGATTTTCCGGTGTCGGCGTCGGTCTTATTGATGGTCAAGCTGCCTACTTCATCTGCCACGGTGGCTTTGATCTTGATATAGGCTCTCACCGGGTCGAGTCCCGTGCCGGTGTAGCTGGCCAGCGACTGGTACTTGCCCGTGGAATCATACCAGCACAGCACCGCTTCGTCGGGATCAATACCATAGGCACTGCCGGTGGCGGAATAGGTCTTCTCTGTGTTAAGATTCTTGGCGGCCTCCGGCGTAGCCGTGATGGTCAGGGTATTGCCCTTCTGAGAAAACGTAATGCTGTTGCCGCTGTTACTGGAAAAGTTGAAGTCGCCCAGCACACCGTTGCTGTCGGTGACGCTGGCGCTGTAGTTGCCGCTGGAGTCCTTCGTCAGCTCGATGGTGTCACACCAACGGGAGCTTGTCGCCGCGAAGCTGGGAATATCCGTGGCGCTCTGCATGGCGTCTACAATTTCGCTGTACCACAGCGCAAACGTGGGATAGCGAGACGTATCGACGCAGTTATAAAACGGACTGCTGCCCCAAGAGCGGTAGTCGTAGGGACTTCTGTACTCGCAGATCAAGTCCCAGATAACGGCCTGCGTGGCGGCCCATTTCTCAGCACCGATAATGTCGCTGCTGTTGCTGTCACCATACGCAGTGCCGTACTCGGCGCTGGGGTAGCCACAGGCCAGAGCCAGCGCGATACCGCTTTGGACAGAGGCGGGCAGGTTGTACCAACAGCCGCTGGAACCCTGCACATAGTTGCTGCTGTCATCTGAGCGAACACCGGGCTGGATGCAATAGGCCAGCGCACCGTTGACATACTTGACGTGATACAGAGCGCTACCACTTCCCAAGCTGCTGTCCGCCAGAATGGTCAGATTTCTCGTGCTGGGCGTGGTCGAACTGCTGTAGTCATACTGCTTAAAGGTCAACTGACTGGTATAGACGTAGACTTTATACTTGACCACGACCGTGGCAGCGTAGGCGGACACCGCCAGCATCGCCGCCATAACCAGCGCCAGTACTAAAGCCGTAAATCGTTTAACAGTTTTCAATAGCTTCCTCCTTTGTTGGAAAAGTAAAGCCCCTCTGTTGCCAGAGAGGCTTTGTGTATGGAATTGTTGCGTTTTAATTATAGAGGACGTAGATCAGTAGGCTTCCTCCATCCTCCACAATGCAGACGTTGCAGTGGAAACCGGCATCCGCCACACTGTCCCTGCCCGCCTGCATCATGAGCTGGCGGAAGGTGAAGTCCACCATGTCCCGCGCCTTGGTTTCTAACGTCTCTTGCGAGGCGTCCGTTGGTACCGCGGCGGGGAAGCGGTAGGCGCTGTTGTCCAGCGTCAGGCCGCTGTCTATGACCACACCGTATTGCGTCACCGCGTAGGCGTTGGCCGCGTCGATAGCCGCCTGCCGGTCTGCCGGTGCACTGGGTTCAGGCGCAGGCTCCGGCTCCGGTGTAGGCTCCGGCTCCACATAGCCCGTCTTGGCGTGGACTGTCTCGGAAGGAATGTCCTCTGTGACATTGGGCTGCGTGGTGGGCACAGAGGCCGCTTGCGGCACCTCGGTTTCTGCATTTGCCGGAGTGTCCGCAGGGGTGCTTTCCACGATGCGTACCGGGGTATCTTCGTGTTCGGACTGCTGTGGAGTTGGGATCGTTTCATTCCTTGCATCATTCGTAACGATGGAAGACTGCTTCTGTTCGGGAAGCAGGGCCACAGGTTCCGGTTCTGCCGGCATCTGAGCCGCCTTGGCTGCACAACCGATCAAACATGTAATACTCAGTGCCAGCGGGATGCAATAGATCAGCTTATTCCTCATGGGTATCTCTCCTTCGTGTAAATATGGGATAGTCCTTTTCTGCGAGGGCTTAATCATACTTACGACTGGAGAATCCCTTTTTTCAACAGCAAATTTCAGAAATCACGAAGCGTACACGATTGGGTAATGGCAAGTATCGTCTGTACCCAGTCACAAAGCACCAAAAGAACGGATTACTGCATCGGGGCTCACCACCTTCCTACATGTGAAAGACCGCTGAGTTGTTACCCAGCGGTCTTTACAATTTTGACTGTACCAAGTATAGCATATGGGGATTTACGACGAAATCGCAAAACAGTGCCAATCTGTTGCCATCCTTTGCCGATGTAGTGACAGGTCAGATATGCTGCTTGATGATTCGGGTGATGATCCCTGCGGCGACACCGCGTTCTTCGTCCAGATGAGTAACGACGAAACTGACATCATCCTTTCGTCCGGGTCTGCGCCGGTCATAGCAGGAGTGGGCGATGGCGTTGGCACCGTTGCTGAGTCGGATATACACAATGCCTTTATAGACATGGGTGACTTTTCCTGCGTACTTGCCCTGGATACGGCATTTGCGGAGATTATCATTCCGGTTGTCACCTGTTACACTTTTGACGTCGGCCTTGATCCAGATCTGCTCCGGATCAGTACGGTCAACTTCCAGTACACGCACCAGCACATGATCTCCCACGGCGAAACGGTCATTGGCGTCGCCGATCCAGTCCCACGAAAGGTCGCGGGACAGAATAGACGTCTCCACGCCGAATACTTCGACTCGGATGACCCGCTCTGACACGGCAACCACACGGGCCTGCACCACGCGCCCGGCACAGATGCGGTACTGACCGTCGCTGTCCGTGCCGAAATAATAGATCTGCTGCTTTTTCAGCATGGCGTCTTTCCGGCTGGCGACAACGGATCTGCTGTTGCCATCGATCCCCTTGATCACGAAGTCCACCTCAGCGCCCAGCATTTTATTGAGGATCTTCTGATAGTTGAGGATCATTTCATCGTAATCTATGCCATAGAGTCCTTTGGGGAAGTCCAGCACCATCTCACGCAGGGGGATCACAATGCGGAATCCCTTGTAGTCCACGATGGCAATGGTTCTCCCGGCATCCGTCTTTTCAATACCACTCAGCATACCGGTGAGGATGCGCCGGGTACGATAGCCGGTATGGATCTCATGCCAGATGATGTCCTCCCGCTGCTCCTGTGTTTCCGCTTCATCGCGGGCATCTACAGTCAGGATCTCCCACGGCTGAACAGTATCCGGCTCAGGTTCCTCGGTGGTATCTTCGGCGGGCGGCGTCTCCGGTTCCTCTGCCGGCTGCTTCTTTCTGGTGGTCGTCCGCCTGCGAACGGTGCGCTTCGGTGGCGCCTCTGGGACGTCCTCCGACGCCGCTTCCGGCTCTTCTACAGGGGGCTCCATGATCTCAGGGGTGATGTCCTCGGTTACAGGTTCGCTCATGAGTTCCGGCAGGCTCTCTTCCACGGCATCATCCGCGGGCAGTACCGGAGTATCCGGGACAATAGCGATTTCTTCTGTTTTCTTTCTCGGCATAGTTGCTCCTCCTTGTACTACATTTTTGTTGACATGATGGAATCCTTATCGGTCTTGACAAACTCGCTGCGTTTGACGGGGGACTTATTCGGACGAGGTGCGTGCTTCGGCTGCTCCGGTTTTGGTGTGGGCGAGGGCTTCTTATGCCATTCCGGAACATGGGCGGATGCCTTGCAGTCCCGCAGCTTCTTTGCCTCATAGTGATTGGTGTAGTCGTACTTATCTACCTGCAGCACCTTATTGCCGCGGGCAATGACCAGCGCACGGTTCACCGGCAGGCGCAGCACTTCATCCATGGTCAGCAGCTTCCGCTTGCCCACGCCGCTGGTCTCGCGGAATTCCGGCGTGTAGTTGCTGATACGCCATGTGCCCAACTGCTTGGCCTTACTGGAGACATGGACGCTGACCTCTCCGGTGCGGTCACTGAGAAATTTGGCAGTCAGTTCATCGGTGCAGCCCAAGGCGAGCTGATAGTCGCAGCAGCCCAATATCTCCTGCCATTGGTTATAGGGATACCGGTTCTGTAAACCTGCCAGATTCTGAAATACGCAGCTCATGCTGACGCCCCGTGAACGGATCACGCTGATCTTCCGACTCAAGTCGGGGATAACGCCGCAGGCTGTCAGTTCCTCGCCCAGTACATGAACGGGGACCGGCAGCCTGCGGTCAGCACAGTTTTTATCCGCGTAACGGATCAGCTTGATAAATGCGAAGGACAGGAACAGGGACGTGAGGAAATCAAATGTGCTGTCCTGATCGGATGTGATGCAGAAATAGGCGCAGGGCTGCTTGCCCGGCAGTTCCATGTCAATTTCATCATGGCTGGTGATCTGGCAGATAGGCCGGTTCTGAAACACCTGCAAACGGCTACCCAGTCCAATGATAACGCCGCTGCGCACCGTATCCGAGGATTGGCTGAACAGCGCATAGGGTGCTCTGGCGGGATGGCTGGCCGGCAGCATGGAAAAGAGGTTATCCAGCTCCTTCTCCGCGTTCAGTACCAGCAGCTTATAGACCTCGCCGATATTCCGGCTCTCCGGCGGATAGCCCAGCGCCACATACAGCACCAGTGCTTTCAGCAGGTTCATCTCCGCGGCGTTCCAGAAATGGTCGCCCTTTTCGCTTCCGGTATTCTTGATGATAATGTCACAGAAGATCTGCGCCATCAGTTCATCGCCCTCAATCTCCGCCAGGCAGTTCCATGAGTCGGAGTTCTCCGGCTGGATCAGGTTGAACACCCTCACCACATAGCCTTTGCTGCGCAGATATTCGCTGGTTTTTTCGTAAAGTTCCGATTTCGGATCGGTGATGATCAAGGACTCCTTATGGCCGTTGTGGGCCTCGGACGCGCTTTGCAAAATGCGGTTGATGCAGTAGGCCCGCGTTTTCATGGAGCCGCTGGCGCCGAACACGGCGATGTTGCCGTTGAGCCGGGAGTTCTCCGGAATACACACCACCTGATTGTCCAGCTTGCCCAGTATGACGCCGCTGTGCTTACGGATGTCGGAGACCAGATCGAGGACGCCCTTCATCTCCGCTTTCTCCATGAATCCGGCTGTGCCGTAGGTGCCTTTGTTGGAGTAGGTCAGGTTGCGCTCCGCGTCATATTCGCCAACGTCGGAATAGCCCATACGCATCACCATGACGATCAGCAGGCCCAGCAGCAACAGGCAAAGTCCCACGCCGATGATCCCGCTCTTACTGAACAGCGCTTCGCAGCAAGCGGAGAAGGACAGCACCGGCGTGGCTGGGGAGCTTCCGTCGCCGGGCGTTCCGCCTGCGTCCTTCCACTGTTGATAGTTCCGGACGAATTGCGCCAGATAGCCGCCGCCAAACAAAAGTCCCGCCAGAAATAGCGGGAGCGAGAACAGCAGACTTCGCAGTTTCTTTTTCTCTACGGCAAAAACCTCCTCTCAAACGCATCAAAGTCAATGGCCTGCACAACGGCCCTGTCACCGCAGTAGCGGCACAGCACTTCGGCCTGATGGTCGAAGCAGATCAGGATACCATAGCGGTCTTGGAGCCGTAGCGCCGTATCAAACCGCCTGATCCGCGGCAGGTCACAGTCATAGGCGAACAGCACCGGTGCGCCCTCCGGCGTCATGGCGTCGTTCTCCACCGTTTCACCCGGCTGCTGGGGCTCCAGATCAAGGAGCAGCAGCTCACGCAGCGCATTGTCTAACTCTTCATCGCAGATAAGGCGCAGAAGCGCCTCTCCATGATGGTCGTTGGTCAGGAAGCAGAACCGTTCATAGCTGCCATCCAGAATGAAATAGTTCTTGCCGCCCTGGTTAGTCAGCAGCTCATAGGCCAGCTCCATGCTGTCACCCAGCAGAAGACCGTGCACGGTATCCGGATGATACTGGTGCGGCATCCGTTCACGGCACAGCACCGTCTGCATGAGCGCCTTCGTCCGCATCTCGGCTTTATAGCTCCATTTCATCAGAGTGTTGCCGAGGTTGTAGACCACATGGATGTGCTGCGGCGTCAGCAGAGCGCCCACAGACCGGGCACCACGGATCTTGACGAAGGCCGTTCCCATCTCCTTGATCTCGCGGGAAGTGTAGAAGGCCGGGGTGCAGATGTTGCCAATCGCTGGCTCACCGGGGCGGAATACGCCGGGCTTTTCATCACGGAAGATGCTG
>UMLT01010799.1_pt1 | contig 11868 bp, 17 predicted proteins | sample 1966641 | NCBI WGS metagenome assembly UMLT01 (sample SAMEA4836208, study PRJEB28245) | human gut metagenome | biome: gut microbiome; material: fecal sample | place: Denmark | collected 2008 | reverse complement strand
TTGGCTCTGCGGTCATCAATCAGTCCGTCCGTGAAGCGCTTCCAAAGCTTCTGGATGATTTCCAGATCGTGCACATCTGCGGCAAGGATAAAATTGACAACCTGTTATTAAAAACACCCGGCTACAAGCAGTTCGAATATGTAAAAGACGATTTAAAGGACATCTTCGCCATGGCGGACATCGTCGTTTCCCGCGCAGGTGCAAATGCAATCTGTGAGCTGCTCGCCCTCAAAAAGCCCAATCTGCTGATTCCGCTTTCTGCAGGTGCAAGCCGCGGCGACCAGATTTTAAACGCACGCTCCTTTGAGGCACAGGGCTTCTCCATGGTGATCGATGAAGACTACCTGTCACCCGGTCTTCTGATAGAAAAAGTGCATGCACTGTACTGCTCCAGACAGACCTATATTGACGCGATGGGAAAAAGCCGCCAGACCAATGCAATTCCTTCTATTCTGGAAATTATAAACGAGATAACGGACTGAACATGAATAAAAAGCGCTGTGCAAATGAACGATTCGGCAGAAAACAGCCTTTCCTTTTAGGAACGGCAGTTTCCAGACTCCGGATACATCAAATGCACAGCGCTTTTTCCTGATATTTGAGAGGATGAACGTGCGTCTGTCTTATCCAAGAATTTCTTCTTTTACAGCTGCCAGCTCTTCTGCGGTCGGGCTGGTCTGCTTCCAGTTGATCGTCTGTCCGTCATTTTCATATCTGGGAATCAGGTGGATATGGAAATGAGGAACAGTCTGTCCTGCTGTCGCACCATTATTCTGAACGAGGTTAAAGCCATCGCAGTGCAGCTTCTCCGTCATCTGACCTGCCATCTTTTTCGCCAGGGAAAATGCTTTCTGACACCAGTCATCCGGCAGCTCATAAAGATTTCCAAAATGCTCCTTCGGCATCACGAGGGCATGTCCCTTTGTCGCAGGTCCAAGATCCAGGATCACGCGGAAGCTGTCGTCTTCATACAACGTATTGGACGGAATCTCTCCGTTTGCAATTTTACAGAAAATACAATCATCTTTTTTCATGTGAAAATCCCTTCTTTCTAAATACCGGCGGTATAATGCTTAATAAAAATCCAAGAAGAAAACCGCTCAACAATCCGCCTACATGCGCCGCATTGTTCACATACGCACTGCCAAACCCTGCATACAGAGACAGGACAACGGCGAATACCGCTCTTTTCAGGGAAATTCCCGCAGCCGCTCCTTTTTTGACAATTACCAGAAAAAGCAACGCACCCGTCAGCCCGAAAACCGCTCCGCTGGCTCCGATCGATTCATAAAAGCTTCCAGTTGAAAGCTCATATGCCGCAGAAAGCAGATTTCCGAAAATCTCAGAGCCAAAATACAGGATCAGAAAGCGCACCTTTCCAAGGCATCTTTCCACCACATCGCCGCAGCAGTAGAGCAGCAGCATGTTGTTGAGCAGATGCTCGACGTCGGCATGCAGAAATGCAGCCGTAATCAGTCGATAAAACCCACTGTGCTCATAGAGAAGATACACCACGCTGAAGCAGCCCTCCGATTCCATCCATTCTCCTGCTTTGGGCAGGATCAGTCCGATCAGAAAAAGAATGACATTCAACGCTACCAGCACCACTGTACAATAAGGGATTTGGTTCTTTGCTCTGCCAGCTTCCATCCCGTTGTTTTCCATCGTTTCCCGGTACGCCATAGCCGTTTTCCTCCTGAAATGAGGGTATCACTTACCTGTCCTGGTGTCAACGCTGTTCCTGCACTCTTTCATACCGAAAGCGCTCTCTTCCAAAGCATACCATATCCCCCTCCTGTAACTGCACGCTTTCGTTCGGAGAAAGCTTATGTCCATTGACACTCGTTCCATTTCTGGAATTCAGGTCGCGCACACTGATTCTTCCTCCGTATCCCTCCAGCCGTGCATGGATTCTGCTGACCGATCGGTCTGACAGCACGACGGAAACTCTTCCTTTCAGCTTTCCGATCGTAAGCGGAAGTCCCTTTAGCACAATACGCTGCTCTTTCCCCTGCGCATTCAGGCAGTACAGCCCATCGTACTGCTCTGTCATGCTGTCCAGATCGGCAAAATAGACCGTCTCCTGACTGCCATTTTCATACAGCTGCTGCTCATAGCTGTCCCATACCATCTGATCCATCCTGCTGACCGACACTTCCTCGCATTCCTCCCCGACAGACTTGCTCTTCCGAAATCCTGAAAACAACCGCTTCCACCAGGGCTTGTGCGCTGTTTTCTGTTCATCCCCCTCTGTCATGATATCTGAGGCGTATTCAGCGTCTTGATAAGAAATGCCTGTCAAAGCACCTCGCTGCCCTACAGCTCCCGACTCTGACGTACTTTCACTTTTTCGCAGCTCTACAGGCCATTCGCCATCCGGCAGCGTTTTGCGCGCCCCAACGGTACTCCTGCAGCTCCAATCTCCCGAATCTCCCTCTCCGCCGTTTCGTCCACCGCTTTCCGTGTACTCCCCTGACACACACCAACCGTGCTCCTTTCCCCGCCCGGTCTGCTTCAAAGCCGCCATCTCTTTCTCCAGAAACGGCAGAAAAGAGGACAGCACAAAGTAATCCGCCTTGGAAAGCTTATAGAATTCATACGCAAGGTTTACTGCCTGCTCCTGTCCATGATCGATATGCTCCAGAAAGAAATCCGCCAGCTCTACATACTGTTTTCCAGTCTGTAGTCCGCCTGGATAAAAAGCAAAATAAAGCTCTCCTGTCTCCACATCCGCAAAAATTACCTCTTCCTCCAGAAGAACCCCAGACTCATCCAACATGTACTCCCCCAGCTGTGCCTGTACCGCTGCTGTATCCCGGATAATCCGTTCCAGGTCTGACGCCTTCATCCTCCGGCTTTCATACAGCCGTGCAAGCGGCTGGCGGGAAGTAATGTCATAGTATAAAAGCTCTTCCCCATCCAGATACCGCAGGCTGCACGGAAGCAGCCCTCCAATTCGGTTGTGCTGCATAATCCGGTAATCATACCGCTCCGCCATATCCTTGTCCTGGCAGGGTAATACCATATAGCTATGGTTCAATTCCCGTTTAAAGATCACTTTTTCCGCAATCCGATCCTGTCCAATTTTTCGCTCCGTCTGCTTATTCATCCCCCAGTTCCTTTCCTCTTCTGATTCCTCTGATATAAGCCGCCGCATTCCTGACATACGCAGTCTGCTTTACCTTCAGCCGTCCTCTGTCGCCAACAGCCGCCAACCGTGCAAGCGGCGTTTCCCGTTCCAAAGTCACTTCAACCCGAAGCATTCCGGCTTTGATCTGCCTTTCTTCTTTTCCAAAAGACAGAATCTCCCCCTCCAACAGCTGATTTAACTGCCCATCCGCATAACCGGCGTCCGGGCGTTCCTGTGCCGCACTCCGAAAAGCCACTGTATATGCCGCCTGCATCAGAAAACAGCCCTGATACAGATAACTGCAAAGTCCGATCAAAAGCACAATGAAAATCGAGGCAAGCGGAAGAAGCACCACCGCTTCTACGACCACATAACCGTCTGCTTCTTTTTTTTTCTGATATTGGTTTTTTTCCATAATTTTCTCATCTTTACGTCTGCAACAGCTGCGTAATCACCGTCGCAGCAAACAAAAACGGGGCAAACGGCAGCCTACTGTTCTGATGAAGCACACCGATCCCCATTCCGCAGCCAGCTACAACACCAATCAGCAGACAGCCCATGCACAAAATTGAAACGCATGCTTTCCACCCCAGCAGCAACCCGAATACCAGCAGCATTCCCGCGTCTCCGCTCCCGACCTTTCCGGCAGTCAGGATTACAACGCTTTCCAGACATACCGCCGGAAGAATTGCTGCAAGCATTTCCCAAACACTCTCCGTTCCCTGCCAGATACGAATCCCGGACAGAATACATCCTGCGGCCGCGCCAGCCAAAAGCACCGACAATGTTATCTTCCGCCTTTTGCAGTCCGTTACCGAACAACACACTCCAAATAAAACCGCCAATCCTGTTTCCATATTTTTCTCTCTGTCATCCGCACCGTGGACAGGCATGTCTGCCCATCTCCAGCGCCTGCATCAACGTGACGCTTTCAATCGTCCGTCTGAGCCCGCTGCAGCTTACTGTATTATGATATCTGCTTCCTCCGTCCGTCACATAAATCAGCCGATTTCCCAACGGTCCCCCGCCGACACATACGCTGCATGGTGTATAATCTGCTGTTATTTCCTCCCGGTCTGCAAGGCGGATGGACGGATTCAAATAGAGACAGCTCCGTTCCCGGTGATAGGCTTCTCCTGATTTTGTAATATAAACCAGCTCTTCTTCCTGCCGTTCCCAGTCTTCTCCCGTCCCGTCCCCGCTGTAGCCAATCCATTTGTGCATCACGCACCCGTTTACGACATAGCTGCTCCGAAAAGCGGCAATCCCAAATGGCGCAGAGACCGGCGTCAGCCGCATCAGCCGTACATCCGGTTCTCCATCCTCCTGCCCATAGGCATACAGCGCAATCTGACGGGCCGTCTGATGCAGCTGCGCTTCTTTTGAGGAATACGACCAAAATACCAGAAACAGCGATAAAAGATTGGCAACTGCAAACAGGAAAACCGGCAGTACAACTGCTGCCTCCACCGTCATGCCAGCCGGAAGCGCCCGGCGAGATGCCTTTTTTCGCCCCGGACAGATCCACCTGCGTATCCATCCGGCAATTCGGTCTTTGGGCTTCCGGGAATTGAGAGCATGTTGTCCGTATTTTATACTGCTGTCCTGGAGAGAAAACAGCAGCGCATTCGATAATAGGTTTCTCCAAAAAGGCATCCGGCCCGACCCTCCCCTCTTAATCGCTTATTCATACTCGTACCGCCTTGTGATTTCATAGCTTCCGGTATAGCCGCTGACTACCCGGATACATGCCTGCATCCCGTCGATCAGGCCATCCAGCCGAAAATTGCTGTTTCCCGGCGTCTGCCGGATATCGCTCTCCATCACATCCATCAGTCCTGCAATCGCCTTTTTTGCACCATGACATACCAGCAGCGCGCCGAGATAATCCTGATAGCTCATCCCGTCCGCAGATGAACGATAGGAATCCAGATGGCTTCTGTAGGTCAGCAGCTGAGAAAACGGCGTATTCCAGCTTTCCTCGCTTTTGACAAGCGGAATCTTATCCCCCCGCAGCAAAATTCGGACATCCTTGACACTTTCCGCGTATGCCCAGGCAAATAAAATCACGGTGGCCGCAAGATCTTTTATCTCAGGCAAGCCAAGCAGTATGGCAATAACGCCCGCTGCGGTTTCCGCCTCCGCTTTTAAGCTGCTTCCAAATAGAAAGGCTGCGTTCACAGCTTCCCGAAGCAACAAAATCTCCTGCAGCGTCTTTTTCAGATTTTCCCGATCCTGCGTCTGCTGCTGCAAAATATATTCCACCTCGTAAGCGAGCGCGCTGTTTTCTTTCTCCTGCCCGAAGCTGCCGCATTTTTTCAGGATATAAGCATACAAAAGCCCCTGATCGACCAGGCTGTTTGCAGCTTCCTTTCCATCCGACAAACCGGTTCCACTGTTTAAATGCCGCACAGACGGTCTGCCCGCCCCGGAAAGACACGCACTGGAAAGCTGCATTCCCTGCGCCGCTGCTCCCAGAATCCCCTCGCTGCGCGTCGCCCGCACCGCATCCGACGGTGTTTCCGGAATTTCTCCATCCCAGTCTTTATCCTGAAGCTTTTTCCGGCGAAAAATCTCTTCTTTCAGCGATTCCTCGGCAGCATCCCACTCTGCTTCCAGATCGCGTCCCTGCAAATCTTCCAGCTGGTTTCCCTGCTCCAGCAACGTTTCCGCCAAAGAAAGCCCGGAAATATCCTTCATATACTGGACGATATGATACTGCAGCACCGTCCCGCCATCGTCAGTTGCAACACCTGCCTGCAAAAGCTCCACATCTTCTGTCGAAAGCCCCAGCAGGTCTTTTGCCCCTGCTGTTGGAAATTCCTCCTGTGGACGCAGATTCCGCTCCATATAACGGAAAATATGTTCTTCCGTCCGATGATAGGATGGATCGCCGGTCTGATACGCCGTATCGATAAAAAACAGGTCATACTGATCCAACATTTCCCGATGATATTCCGCCAGCGCAGAATCCAACGCCATATCCGCACAGCACTCTATGTACATTCGAATCGTGGAGATTCTGACCGCCGTCAGGACGGCCAGAATCAGCGAAAGCAAAATGCCCATAACAAGTGCAAGATACACCGTCATATAGCCAGGCGTACTCTGCTTTCTCTCGCTCCAGGGCTTATCTGCACAGGATACAGCACGATGCACGTCTGCGTACTTTTCTGCTTTCTGCCTCATATCTTCCCTGCCTGGGACGTGATTTTGCCAAAAATATTCGTCACGAGCTCGGTAATTCTGTCTTTGAAAATCAGCACAAGTCCAGTTGCGACTAAAATCAATAACACGACTTCCACAGTTCCGACTCCATCTTCATTTCTGAGCACTTCATACACTCTTCTCTGCAACTTCCATACTCCATTCACTGCACGGTTTTTCCAATACATCAGCATATTTGTTCCTCCTCGTCTTCCTGTCATTTATCGTTTCTTACTGCGCGTTCGATGCAACATTTCCCAGGCCCGTCACAGTCCTCCGAAGGAGAGCCACGCCGGTACCAGAATCAGAATCATCACCACACTCAGCATCAGCAGCATCGGAAATAACAATTTTGTCTGCGCTTCCTCTGCTTTTCTCCGCGCGGCAGCTTTCTGTTCCTCGAACGCATTCTCTGCCTCCTGTCCGAGTGCAGTGATCAGTTCGCCTGTTCCCCTGCGGATGTTCTGGGCCAGCAATGCCGCGCACTTTTTATATTGCGGCAGACGGGTGCGTTTTCCAAAACGTTCCAGCGCTTCGGTCTGCGTCATTCCGCTTTCCATTTCCCGAAATGTCCGGCGCACCTCTTCGTAAACAACACCATTCTTTTCTTTGGAAAGTCTCGCAAAAATCTGTCGGATCGGCATTCCAGTCTGCGCAAGCAGCGTCAACCGCGCTAAAAAGGACGGATAGGCCAATGCGAGCTCTTCCTGCCTCGCTTCCCCTTCTTTTTCCAAATCGTGATCATATGCAAACGAAATCAAACCTGTCCCTGCTATCGTCAGACATAAAATCCACAGCCCATATGGTTCCTGATGCAGCCGCCATTTTACAGGCTGCTCTTCCAGTGTTTCCGGCAGCGCTGCCGACGCTTGCTGCAGACTGCGCTCTGCTTCCAGCTGCCGTCCTGTTTCGCGCATCAGTCGATCTGCCAGGCTGTCTCCCTTTGGCACAATCCGCACTGCAAAGGAACATTCCCGCTCCTTCTCAACACACTGCAGTCGGACGCTCAGCACTACCAGCTCTCCGCCTTCCTCCACCCACTGTTTCCGAATCTGTCCGGAAGCATCCATCAGGTCATAGCAGTCACTCTGCCAGCTTCCCGTCACCAGCCCGCCGCAGAATCTCTCCGGCAAGTCCAGATCGTCTTCCACGCTGTCTGGGTTGGGAATTGCCGCTACCCAGCGCTCCAGCTCTACCTGTGCCTGATCCAGAAGCGCTGATGCCTCTTCTTCTGACAGCTCCTGCTCCGGCACCGATACCGAAATCCTCCGCAGCTTTTCGTCTCCGACCTCAGCATCCAGTACATACGTCCGGTCTCCTTCCCCGCTGTCCGGGCGAAGCAGTTCTGTCAATGGCTCTAAACCTCCTGTCGTCAAAAAAATCTGACAGAGCAGCGCCATCGCCAGCCCGGCGGACAGGATCGCCAGCAGGCGCTCTGTCTTTCGAACCTGAAATTCCCAATATTTGAGAGCGCCTGTTTCCCGCCCCCAGATCCGGCACAAAATTTCCTGTCCCTGCCTGTTTCCCGTTTTCCTGCCGCCTCGGTTTCGTTCCATTTTTTTCTGCAACACTACCAGCCGCAGCGCACACGAATGAAACAGTCCAACCTTTTTTCCTTTTTTCTGTTTCCACATGTCCTCTATCACGCCCGAATATCCATAATTTTCTCCGCCAGCACGCACGACGCCAGATACAGCCCGAGGCAGACCGTCATAATCGCGATTCCTGCCGGGTTATGATACAGTCCGTCAAAGAATCCCTTCGACGACACCTGCATGTAGCCGTAAAGTAAAAACGGAATCAGCATCATCACCTTCTGCTCATATTTTCTCGACGCCAGCATCGTCGCAATATCCCGCTGCGTTTCCATCCGCTGTCCCGTCAGGTCTGCCGTTCTCTGAATCATCTCCTTTAAGTTGCCGCCCAGATGCCGCGCTGTTGCAAACACCTCTGTAAAATCCCGGATTTCTTCGATGCCGCTGCGCCTGCCAAAATCCAGAAGCATCTGCTCCAGCGCCACCCGGTTTGTCAATCCCTTACGAATCAGTGCAAGCTCCTGTCCCATCTCGCTATTTTGTCCGTAAAGGACGCCGATTTCGCGTTCCACATCCAGGAACGCATTTTCTATGGAGCTCCCTGCCTGGATACCTGCCGTCACCATCAGGATGGTATCCTTAAATTGCAGGGAAAGTCTTTCCTTTCTTTTTTGAATTCTGTTCTTTTTGTCGCGTCCGTATAAAACCTTCCATACTGCCGGAAACGCCAGCATTCCAAGCCATGACCGGTAGAACATCCCTGTAAAAGCGCCTGTTGCAAAAAATGCTTTGAAAAAGCAGAGCAAATATTCCTGCCAGGAAAACCGGTATTTGGAATAGTCTGTTTTATTCTCAGCCAAATCCCGCCGCTTCCAGCTTTTCCACATGACAAAGTTCTCCTTTCTTTTCCAGTTTGCCGCTGACCTTTTCCCGCGTACTGTTTTCGTCCTCTTCAAAGGCATACAGCGTCCTGGTCGTAATCTCCCCTTCCGAAAATCCTGTAATTTCTGCGATTTCCAGTACCTTTCTGGTTTTGTCCCGCATCCTTCCAAGATGCACTAAAATATCAATTCCCGATGCGATCTGTCTTCGTATGGCAGACAATGGAATGTCCATTCCCATCAGGAGCATGGTCTCCATCCGAAGCAGCATGTCCCGCGCTGTGTTTCCGTGCCCGGTCGACATACTCCCGGCGTGCCCGGAATTGTAGGCAGTCAGCAGCTCACAGATCTCTGCACCGCGAACTTCTCCGACGATAATCCGATCAGGACGCAGGATAAAAAAGAGAAAAGGCCGACCCCTCAAAGTTGAGGAGTCGGCTCTCTTTATCTGTCCTGGAATATGCCGCAGAAGGCTTTCCACACGGCATAGAAGCCGAGCCCCCATAGGCTGGAGAGGAGGGCCAGCACTACGAGAAGCACAACTGCGACCACCGCCAGGGCCGTCATTGTTTAAGCCACTGCGCGGAGCAGTAGCCCTCAAAATGCGCCCATCCGTTCTCGATCTTGTCCACAGTGATGACCGTGCCCGCAGGCAGGTCGCCCAGGTCTTCCGAGTTGACGTCGGGCTTCTCTCTTATGTTCAGCCAGGTCTTCGCTGTCACGCGCATCTGCTTCCTGCCGTTCTCCTGCACCGGTGCCGGAGCGGGTACGGCCACGCCGTCACGGATCTCCATGTCCACATAGACCTCGTCCATGTCCACGTTGCCGATGATGCCGGCGACGCTTCCTTTGCTGGAATACTGCCAGACGGCCATGTTGTAGTCCTTCGGCTCGCTTCCCCAACACGCCACCCACAGGAGCAGGTCGGGGATCGCTGCGCGGATGACGCCCAGGTCGAAGTAGTTGCGGATGTAGTCGATGTTCGTGTAGAGCATCGGCCGGTACCCGAACTCCTTGACCGCTGTCAGAAAACGGATCGCGAAGAGTGTCGCCTCGGCTCTGCCGATCTTGACGCCCTTCTTCGCTGCATAGGCCACGCTGTCATACTCCAGATCGAACGCGATCGGGATCTGTCTGTCGCCGAACTTGTTCTTCACGGCGTTCGCTGCATAGCAGCCCTCCATGTAGGCCATGTCGGCGGTGTAGGCATAACTGAACCAGTACGCGCCGACATCGAGGGAGCTGTCACGCACCGCTTCGGCGTTCGGCGCCCACTTCTGGTCGATGTTGTTCTTGCCGTAGCCGGCGCGGATGATGATCGCCTCGATGCAGTTCTTCACCTGGTCCCAGTCGATGTTGCCCTGCCAGGCGGAGATGTCAATGCCCTGTTTAAGCATCGCCGTCACCTCCGTCCCCGCTGTGCGCTGCATCAGTGAGGCCCTCGCCGATCGTGTAGCCGATCACAGTCGCGCCGGCCATGATGAGGGCGGTGATCTGTGCGGCTGCGTTCTCGGTTCCGCCGAGTGCCACGATCAGGAGCGACACGAAGCTCGCCACGCTGATCCAGAACTTCCTGCTCGTCAATTTTCTCACCCAGTCAATTTTCATTTTTGCCACCTCCTTTTCTGGTGTGTGCTGTTGTGAGCGGAAGCCTCTCGACTTCCGCCATGATCTTCTTCGCCGTCCCATTGCCTCCCAGGGCAAGGTACGGCTTATAGAGATAGTCGTGCAGGTTTTCATACTCGTCCTGCGTGATGCTGCCCCTTGCGATAAACTGGCCGCCCAGGTACACGATCCGGTCGTGTCCGAGGCCCAGGAGCATATCGCTCTGGAGCTTCATCGCTTCCGACTCTCCGTCCTTCTTTTTATCTGCCCGCTGCATTTTATACAGTATGATCGAGCAGACGCCGCTGGATGTCACCGCTGCGATGACTGCGACGATGAGGGTGGTGATCTGTTCCATGCTCCGCCCTCCTACTCTGCCTGGGTCCAGCCATACACGCCAGGCTCCCAGACGTTGCCATCGACGTCACTGATCCAGTGCTTCTCGTTGTGGCTTACCTTGTAGCCCTTCTCGTAAGCGTCATGCGCTCCGGCTGGCTGTCTCCACTCCGGCCAATCTTCGCCAGGATCGTCCACACGTACCCACAGCGCAGGGGTCGCATCAGGCGTCCAGTCCGCCTGTGATGTGTGGGCCTGTGCGCACTTGTAAAGCAGGCCGCCGTAGTTTATACGGGCGCCCACCGCATAGGCCACGCCGATCGCCCACGCAGGGAAGAGCTCCACCGCTGTGATCGCAGTGTCGTCGTCAAGTCCTGCCTGTGCTGCCGCTTCGATTATGGGACGCAGCTCTCGCGCCCTCTCCACCATACTCTTCGCCATCTCACTCACCTCCTAAAAGAATAACGGCCGCATCGTAGCCGTCCTTGTACTTGTCCGCCTCTGTGGTGTCGTTCACCACCTCGCGGATGATGTCGGTCTGTTCCTGGATGTCTTCGTAGACGTCCTTCGAGATCATGCGGCTCTCGCATACCCAGCCGGGATCCGCGCCGTCCTCTCGCTCCGGAGCCTGTGTGATGTTCTTGCGCTGGATGTAGGTGTCCGGATTAAGCTGAACAAACTGCGCAGGCTTCTCGCCGGTGATCTGTTCCGTGGTCCATTCTGTTTTCATGGTCTGCCCTCCTTTTCGTGGCTTTTCTAATTATTCCTTTTAATACTTTGACATTCACGCAGGGCGCGATGTACTTGTCCCAGACGATCCTCGTCGAGGTGTGCTTGAACCATCCGATCCGGGACATCATCGAGAGCGCCTGCCTCGTGGCGATCTTGACCGTCCTCTTCAGACGTCCGGCGAAGCGTGTCGCCCGGATCATGATCTTCTTACGCAGGACAGTCCGGTCTCGCCTGAAGACGAAGCCCATGAAGTCGATCGGCCTGCCGATCAGCTCGCCCGTCTTCTTCCTGAAGATGAAGCGGCAGATCTGGAAGTTGTGCTTCAGCCGGAGCCGGATCTTCCCGAGCTCCTGGCGTATCACTCCGACGACTCTGTGGAGGGCTCTTTTGTTGTTTCCTACCAGCACCAGGTCGTCCACGTAGCGGATGTGCTCGATCCCGG
>UMLT01045128.1_pt1 | contig 11881 bp, 10 predicted proteins | sample 1966641 | NCBI WGS metagenome assembly UMLT01 (sample SAMEA4836208, study PRJEB28245) | human gut metagenome | biome: gut microbiome; material: fecal sample | place: Denmark | collected 2008 | reverse complement strand
CTTTTTTCTTAATTTTGTCCAATATCTATTGTAGCACTACAAATGTGACAATATTGTAATTAAACTGTCATTGACATTGATGATAAAAAATATTATAATATGTTTATGTACCTGTGCTTTGTTTGCAGGTGTGCAGGTGTGTTCCTGCAAAAGGAGGCGAAATGTGACGGCTTGTGCCGTGCAATATATGGATAATAACAAGAATAACGTTTCCCGCAAGGCTTCGGGAAATACGGCGAGCGTTGTCGCAATAATAGTTGTGGGCATATTTGTGCTGTGCGTGATACTTCTGCTTGCCAAGGGGCTTTTTGCAAGCAATAGTTCAGAAGTGCCAAAGGGTATAAATACTGCCACCATAAATACAAATGAGTCTGTGGCTGAGCCAGTGAACAGTACCGCCCCTGCGGATACGTCCGTTACTGATAACAGCAGTGTGGACGAAAGCGGTGCGGTAACAGATGTGTCCAGCGACGAGTCTAGCCAGACAGATGTGCTTGAAGTAATGTATGTCACAGAGTATGCTTATCTTCACGTGGCACCTGATAATGACGCTGAGAATATCGTTTGTATGTCACCGGGCGTTCAGGTAAACGTTCTTGAATATGAGGATAACGGATATGTGAAGATAAATTTCATGAACATAGACGGTCCACTCACAGGATATATTTATAAGGATTATCTTACAACAGACAGCTCTATAGCAGTACAGTGGTAAAAAATACAGCGCCGCACAAAAGAATGTGCGGCGTTTTTGGATGTGGGGGCTTTGAAGTGCCGAAATATAATACTTTTATCGAGGATAAAAACGGAGAGCGCATAGACTTTATCCTTGACGTTGCCAAAAGAAGTCGCCTTAATATGGGTATGCGTGACGGCATTTTGACAGTGCGTGTGCCTTACGGCTGTTCAAAGCAGCAGCTTGAAAGCTTTATTAATAACAATCTGGGCTGGATAAAAGAGCAAAAAGACAAGGCGACGGTGGGTCTGCCGAAAGATTTCTGCCATGGCGAAAGGCTCAGACTTTTGGGGAACGAGCTTACCCTGACCCTTGTTCAAGCTGATAAGTATTTTTCTCCCAAGATAGAGGACGGCAAGCTTCTTATTGCCGTGAACAAGACCAGCGACCAGACCTATGTAAAAGAGCAGACCACCAAGTTCATAAACGATCTCACAGTGGCGGAGATAACAAAAAGCATGCAGAAAATGTCTGCCTCCACAGGGCTTGTGCCTGAAAAGGTCACAATAAAACCGCTGACAGCAAGCTGGGGAAGATGTATCTCAAACAGGCATATTTCCATAAACTCAAAGCTTATCGTTTTCCGCAGAGAGTGCATAGATTATGTCTGCCTCCACGAGCTTTGCCACTTGGTCTTTATGGATCACAGCAAGGATTTCTGGGCTTTGGTGGGCAAGTTCTGTCCCGATTGGCGAGGCATAAGAGAAGAAATGAAAGGCTGACCATGCAGGCATACCCTACAAAATATACTCATGTGCTTTGTAGGTATTAACTATTGACAAGTACAAGATATTGTGGTATCCTTTTATTGTGGCAACAATATGTATAACAAAGAAAAATGGAGGTAATGTAAAATGGTAAATGTGAATGTAACAGGCGGGGAGATGTCCCAGGCAGAGATAAATTCATATATCGACAGGGCGCAGAAGCTTTACCCTGAAAAGACTATCCAGACTATCGACCTAAAAATAGACGGCGACTTTGTTGACGTTGATTATCACTTTGCAGACGTGCCTTTTCAGCGTATAAGAAGAATAACAGGCTATCTTGTTGGAACTCTCGACAGATTTAACGACGCAAAGAGAGCGGAGGTCCGTGACCGAGTAAAGCATGGTCTTGCAAGCCCCAGCGTATCAGAACAGTAAAAATGAAACACGGCATATGTCACCGAAAAAGTGGCATATGCCGTATTTTTTATGGAAGTGTATTGGTGTAGCTTTTTAGACCTTGTTTCCGCAAACGCTGCAAAATTTGGCTCCGCTCTTCAGCTCTGAGCCGCAGTGAGGACACTTTTCAGGTGCGGTCTGCTCGACAGGCTGTTCAGCCGTTTCTGTAGGTGGTTCTATAGGCTCTGTCTGTTGTGGTATCTCATGCTCAACTACGCTCTGTGACATAACGGGCTCGGCATTGTCGGGCTTTCTGAACTGTGACATATCAGGCTGAGCAAAACTCTGTTCTTGCGGTGTAGTCATTGGGATAGGCGCAGGGGCATTGTCAGGCGTCTTTGCGGCAATAGGTATCTCAACGGCGAAATCTTCGCCCATAAGTCTGCCTGCAATAACAAGTCCACCGATAAAAAGCAGGAAAGCCGCAATAAATGGCAGAACATCATCAGCAAGTGAAAGGGCTACCCTGAACTTGTCATTGTCATAGCCCATTGTTATAGCGTTTGAGAAGTGACCTTTTACCGTAACATAGTATATCATTATGCCCTTTGTCATCATCACAACAAGCGGGAAAAGGATAAGAAAGCCTGCGAATGCACCATCAAGCTTTTTCTTGCCCTTTGCTCTTGCAGATGTGAAAAACGCCACAAGGCTGAATATGGCGAGTGCGCATGAAAGGCCATAGGTGTTCACATAAGCGAAAATGTCGGGGGTGAACAAAAAGTCTATCTTGTTTGTGAAAACGTTGTTGTAAACGAGCTTTCCCACAGGGTCAGCCAGTGCGCCTGCTGCCGAGAGAATGAATGCGAAAAAACTCAGCAGACACAGGGACATTCCTGCATATGTAAGCTTCTTTGTGTAGATCTTTTTTGCCATTTTGATTAGTCCTTTCATTTGTGAAGTCTTTATCCGCTGTCCGAAAAAATAGGGGCGGATAGAATTTCCGTCCCTATTATAATACTATTTTATAAAAGCCTTGTCAATAGATTTTTTTCGCAGCTTCCGTCGCTATTTATCGTTTTTGCCGCTATCCTCGTCCTCACCGAGAATATTTTTCATCATCTCGTTTATGTGCCGAAGCTTTTCGTCATCATCATTGTCAGGTCGGTATATCCTCAGCGGCTCGTCCGTTGTATCATTTGTGTCATTTATCACAGGCGTTGTGGCATTCTCACTGCTCTCAGCCGTAAAGTTAGCTTTTGCAAGCACCTTTTTCATGACTTTTCCACGCTTATATTCAAACAGGAATATAAGCACCAGCAGGGCAACACCAAAGCCCGTTATGATAAGAGATACTTTCCAATAGTCAGGTGAGAACTTCATTGTTATCTTGTTTTTGCCCTGCTCCAAAGGGATAGTTATAAGGCTGTCAAGAGATTTTTCAGCCGTCACCTTTTTGCCGTTCACAGTGATAGTCCAGCCGTTTTCATATGGTATGGTTGTGAACAGTACAGAGCCGTCATTTTCAGCATTAACAGTGCCCTCAAGATAAGTGTCCTTAAAGCTTGTGACCTCAAGCACATTTTTCTGCATATCAGCGCAGGTCTGTGCAAAGCTGTCATAATCAAAGGTGTAGAAAAGCTGGTCTTTCCAGTAAGCTTCGTTATCGTCATTTGCTACCGTTATGCGTATGCGAAGCTCCTGACCCTCATAGAATTTGCCAAGATTCATAATGGAATAATTGTCGCCCACAAAGAACTGACCTGCATATTCCATAGGCTCAGAGCCGTCCATATAATCGTCCTCGTCCTGTATCCACACGTTGCAGGAACGCTCATATTTGGTTGGAAGATACATATAAAGATATGAGTCCTTATCCATTTTCACAACATAGTCAATGTGACATTCTGCAATGGAAGTGTCTGTAGGGAAGTATTTCGTGTGTCCGTCAGTGAGCTGAGATGTAGAAACGTTCTCCATTTCGCTGTTTATAACAGGTATCTTTGTGAAATATTCCTTTGTTGTGCCTGCGAGGGCGTTGAATACCATGTTCTGATTTTCAAAAGGATTATCTTCAGAAAGTGACACGTCCTCAATACTAGGCGAAGATACCATGCCAAGACCAAGAGCGTTAGGGTTGTTGTAGAATTTATATGTTGCGTCGCCCTCAGTGTATTCTGTAGTGAGCTTGTATTCCTCAGGGACTTTAACTCTTGTGCCTACAAAAGAGGTGTTGCCCGTTTTGTCCATAAGATATTTTATGTCAAACAGAGCGTCCGTCATGAAAGTTGTGCCGTCATATTTTGTGTAGTGTCCACCGTAAGCATAGCCAAGCTTGTGGAGCATCATAAGGGCAGGTGCGTTCATCGTTGAGCTTGAATGTGAAATGCCTTTGTAGCCTGTTCCGATAGGGTCGTTTACGGTTCTGTGGAAAGTTGCCTCCATGCGGTAGAAAAGCGACGGGTCATATTCCTTCATCATTGACACAGCGTTTCTCGTCTGCGTCATGTAAGGTTCATAAGAGGTGTATTTGCTGTATGCAACGTCAGTGTCTATCTTGTCGATAGTGTCAGCGCTGTTTGCAAAAAGCTCAACCGCAAGAACGCCTACCATTACGATACAAACAGCCTTTGATTTTGGATATTTCTTGATAAGATAGATAAGTGCGAAATATGCCGCCAGAGCTATCATGGATACCCATATGCCTTGTATAACGTTTGTGGTGTCGCCTGTTTCACTTGTCTTTGTTTCAAAAAGCTGGAAGTGAGAGTAGTTCTCACGCTCACACCAGAAGAGAAATACCATAAGTCCGAAGAAAATTCCGCCGATGTTCTTTGCCGTTATGCCCTCGAGGTTTTCAAACGCCCTGAACGCCATTACTATCATCAGGAATGAGAATATGAAAGAATATCTGTAAGGCAGCCAGTTCGGCACTTGGAAGCCGTGCATTGCCATGTCCGCAGGCTTTATATACATTAGTATTACTAGCAGGAAAGTGAGCAGACCTGTGGAGGTCTTTTCTTTCATTGTTATCCTGTCGTTCATAAAGAACAGCGGAACAAGTATCAATACAGCCGTTCCGCAGTATATCATAGGCATACCCTCAGGGTAAACAGTGTCATATGACATTGGGAAAAGCTTTGTTATGAACGTAAGGAAATCAAATTGCGTTGCAAGTGAGAAATCAGGGTCAGTGAACTCAAACTTGCCAAGCTTCAAAGAATTGTAAACGGTTATAAGAACGAACGCCGCACACATAAGCGCAACAAGTGTGCCGATACCGAAAGCCACACAGCGTGAGAAGAACTTTTTTGGCAATATCCTGCCCTCTCTTGAAAGGCAGTACCAGCAGAAGTAGAAAAACGTGAAAATTCCCACCATATAGCCGATGTAGAAATGTGCAATGAACATAAGCGCCAGCGGCACTATATAAGGCACAAGCTTGCCTTCATCAACGAGCCTGTGAACGCCCCAGCATATAAGCGGCAGATAGATAAGTCCGTCAAGCCACATAGGGTCCATAAGCTGTACCACCATGTATGACATAAGTGCATACATGGTAGGGAATATGATAAGTGAGATAGTCTTAGGCTTCTGCACTGATATCTTTTTTAAGAAGAACATGAACGTCACAGCCGCCGTGCCTATCTTTGCAAGCTGTAAAATAAGGATAGAGGTCGCCATCATCGTTCTCGGCAGCAGCACAAGTATCAGCATAAAAGGACTTGCAAGATAATATGCAAACACACCGAACATTTCTCCGCTGAGGTTTCGTGACCAGTTGTAGATAAAACTGCCGTTGCCATGGAAAGCGTCACGGAACTGCTCGTAGTAGTAAACATACTGACCGTTCAAATCAAGCACAAGCACCGAGCTGTCGCCTATAGGGTGTATCTTGAAAAACGCATAGGCTGAAAACATTATTGCCACAGGCAGAAAGAACACCAAAAAGTACAGCCGCTTATCATAGCACCATTTTTTTATAAATGAAAGGGGAGATGTCTTAGTCTTTTCCATTCTTTTTCTCCTCGTCGTCTTTTCTTATGATATCACGGATTATGTATCTAGGCCGCTGTTTTATCTCCTCGTATATCTTTGAGAGATAAAAGCCTATTATTCCAAGACTGAACATTATTATACTCGATGTGAGAAGCTGTAGGATTATGACAGTTGAAAATCCTACCGCCGACGCGCCGATAAGCTTTTTGATAAGGGTATGAAGCCCTAATATCACTGAGAATATGAAGGTTATAACACCGCATACTGTCACTATCTGCAAAGGCGCAGAGGTAAAAGAGGTTATGCTGTTTATGGCGAATTTGAAAAGCCCCTTTACAGACCACTTTGATTCGCCTATCTCTCTGTCAGCAACGTCAAAATATACACGCTCCGTCTTGTAGCCTACCCAGCTTGACATTGCTCTGAAAAACGTCAGCCTTTCAGGCATTGCATTCAGTGAATCTACCACAGCCCTGTCAAGAAGCTTGAAATCGGAAGCCGCTTCCATGTCAAGTCCGCTTGACTTGTTTATCATCTTGTAAAACCACAGAGAGAAAAATTTGTATACAGGGTTTTCCTTTCCACGGGAATTTTTTCTGCCCTCAACAATGTCAACGTCATTGTTTTTCCAGATGTTGTACATCTCGATTATGACCTCAGGCGGGAACTGCAAATCACAGTCCAGCAGAACGCAGGCATCGCCCTTTGCAGTTTCAAGTCCTGCGAAAATTGCGCTCTCCTTGCCGAAATTTCTTGAAAAATTCACGCCCACGATATGCTCGTCATTGCGTGCAAGGTTTGAGATTATATCCCATGTTCTGTCCTTTGAGCCGTCGTTTACAAAAACAAGCTCATAGTCTATACCGTTTTCGCTGAGAAGCTTTGAAACAACAGAAGCACATTTTGCAACGTTGCCCTCCTCGTTATAGCTTGGTATTATTATTGATAGCATTTTTCGTTCTCCTATTCTTTGTTGCCTTTATACACAAAACAGAACGCCATTTGTGAACATGACGTTCTTGAAATATCCTTATTTGTTTTCTCTTTCACGGCGTTTTTCATAATCTGTCCTCAGCTTGTTGAAGTTGTAAAGCATGATGAGCAGGAAAATATACACAAGTATCTTTGCTATTGCCGCAATAACGCCTGCAAGGGTGGTGACGAACTCTATTGGTATTAGCCTGTTGAGCAGGTCGCCCCCAAAGTAAATAAACGTCATAAGAGCAAGCTTGTTGAAACTGCCCTGAAGCCTTACAATGTTTGAAACGTCTTCCACAAGCTCTCTGTGGCTGTCAAGCGCCACAAGGAACATTCTCATAAGGTTCAGTGACATATAGACAGTTGCCGCCGACAGCAAAATGCTTATAACGTTCGCCGCCATTGCCGCAGGGGAGAGAAGCTTCAATAGAAGCTGACATACCACCGCAAGAGCGCACATAGCGGAAGAAGTGTAAGCAGGCTTTTTAAGATGTGCGAAAGCGTCAGTGCGTTCTTCAGCCTCAGCCGTTCCCACTGCGAAAAATAAAAAGCCTACAAGCTTTATAACGTAATTAGAAGTCCAGCCTGCGTTTAGCATGAAAAGCATGAAAAACGAGCCGACCATAAAGAAATTCATTGTTTAAGACCCTTTCGTAGCTGATTATACCTATTTATTATATCTCATTTATATACCCTTGTCAACCGAAAACGCCTTGTTTTCACCTTTTGTACACAAAGCGTCAGCCCTGTATTCCGTAGGTGACACACCCTTTGTCTTGTGGAATATCCTTGAAAAATAAAGGCTGTCATTATACCCTACTGACCTTGCCACAGCCGACACAGGAAGCTCAGTTTCTTCCAGCAAACGGCAGGCGGCGTTCACACGGAAATCAGTTATATACTGTGCAGGAGAAAGCCCCTCGTATTCCATGAAAGCTCGATATAGCGTGGCACGGCTCACGCCAACGAAATCGGTTGCATTCTCGACCCCTATCCCAAGGGTGTAGTTGTGTGCAATGTAGTTTTTCGCCTTTGTGACATATCCCTTTGCGGTGCTCCCAGAACGGCTTTGACTTCCCGAGCGTTCCATAAGAATGCCCAGCGTGATGTAAAGCTGACCTGTCATTTTCACAAGGTCTGAGCTTCTGTTTCCACTAAGACGATAAATGCGTTCAAGACTGTCTTTAAGCTCGCTTCCAAAGTCTGCGGAGATAACGGGACACTCTCTTGTGAAGCCTGCACGATCAAGGATAAATTCAGCGTCAGAGCCGTTGAAACCTGCCCAATAGTATTCCCATGGGTCGTTCTTGTCGGCAGTGTATGTTATAACAGTGTAGGGGTAAATGAGAAAAGTGTCCCCTGCGCTAAGGTGATACTCTCCTTGAGGTGTTTTGTATACGCCCTTGCCGCTTATGATGTGGTGGATAAGATAATGGTCACGAACGCCGCTTCCCCAACTGTGAAGCCCCTGACATTTTTCATAGCCCACGTTGTATACTGACAGCGAAAGTGCGTCCGTCTGATCTGATTTAAAGGAATGGCGGTCTGTATTCATTCTGTGTGTTCCTTTCTGTGAGATAGTCTGTTATAGATATGATAGCATATTTTTATTCTCTTTGCAACAAAAATCCATGTGTTTGAAACAAAAATGGTATTGCAAAAACGTGAAAATATGGTATAATGTAAGTGTAAGAAAAAACCTGACATATTTGGGAGGTAAAGAATATGGCAAAAATACTCGTTACAGGCGGAGCAGGATTTATCGGAAGCCACACCTGCGTTGAACTTCTTGAAGCAGGCTATGAAGTAGTTATAGTTGATAACTTTTCAAACTCAAAGCCGGAGGCTCTTAACAGAATAAAGAAGATAACAGGCAAGGACTTTGCTTTTTATGAGGCAGATCTTCTTGACCTTGCGGCGCTTGAAAAGATATTTGAAGAAAACAAGATAGACGCTGTTATACATTTTGCAGGTCTTAAAGCGGTTGGCGAATCTGTTCAGAAGCCTGTTGAATATTACCACAACAACATCACAGGCACTCTCATGCTTATCAAGGCAATGAGAAAATACGGCTGTAAGAAGATAGTTTTCTCATCTTCCGCAACAGTTTACGGCCCTGTAAACAAAGCTCCATATACGGAGGATATGCCTACATCAGCAACAAACCCTTATGGCTATACAAAGGTAATGATAGAGCAGATACTGAGAGATGTTTATGTTTCCGACAACGATTGGTCAGTTTCACTTCTGAGATACTTCAACCCTATCGGCGCACATAAGAGCGGTCTTATCGGTGAAGACCCTAACGGTATACCAAACAATCTGCTTCCTTACATCTGTCAGGTAGCAGTAGGAAAGCTTGAAAAGCTCGGTGTGTTTGGTGACGATTACGATACTCCTGACGGAACAGGTGTAAGAGATTATATCCACGTTGTTGACCTTGCTAAGGGTCACCTTTGCGCAGTCAAGTATGTAATGGAAAACAAGGGTGTTGAAGCCGTAAACCTCGGCACAGGAAAAGGCTCAAGCGTTTATGATGTTCTTCACAGCTTTGAAAAAGCCTGCGGAAAGAAGCTTCCATATGTAGTAAAGCCAAGACGTGCAGGCGATATCGCAACCTGCTATGCTGATACAGCAAAGGCAAAGAAGGTCTTTGGCTGGGAAGCACAATATGGTCTTGATGAAATGACAGCAGATAGCTGGAACTTCATTAAGAATAATCCTAACGGACTTTAATACATAAGCATAGAACATAATAGTTTTCCTAGGCAGGGACACACAAAAAAGTGTGTTCCTGTTTTTTATGCCCTTTTTTCATTCATACAATAATGCGACAAAAAAATCCCACTGTAAGTGATAATATATTTTCAGCGGATAAAACGAAAAAATGAAAGGAATGATAAAGCATGAATGTGGAGATAAAAAACTATCCGTCAGCCAGAACTCTTGTGGCAGAGATATGCGGCGATATCGACCACCATACAGCGAAATATTTCAGGGGAGAGATAGATAAAGCCATTAGAAGCCATAACCCTCTTACCCTTATCCTCGACTATTCTCAGGTGACTTTTATGGATAGCTCAGGCATCGGACTTGTTATGGGCAGATACAGGATAATGTCAGAAATGGGTGGCGAGGTGATAGTGGCGTCGCCTCCTGCTTATATCCGAAAGGTCTTGCAGCTTGCAGGTATGCACAGACTCACAAAGATAGTCACGGATATTGCCCCGTATATACAAGAGAAGAAAGCAGCTCAGGAACAGAATGAAAGCCCCGATGACAAAACAAAGGAGAGTGATAAAATTGAAACGAAAACCCCTTAATGAAATGAAAGTCAGTTTTCCCAGCTATTCTGAAAATGAGCGCTTTGCTAGAGTTGCAGTCAGCGGTTTCCTTACTCAGCTTGACCCTCAGATTGACGAGCTTGCAGATGTCAAGACCGCAGTGTCAGAGGGAGTCACAAACGCCATTGTCCACGGATACCGAAACACCCTAGGGGAGATATTCATGCAGATAAGGATATTCGAGAACAGACACGTCTACATAAAAATAAGGGATAAGGGCTGCGGTATCGCCGATATCGAGCAGGCCATGCAGCCGCTTTTCACCACTGCACCTGAGGAGGAAAGAGCAGGCCTTGGCTTTGCGGTCATGGAAAGCTTTATGGATAAAGTGAAGGTGCGCAGCAAGCTTGGAGAAGGAACTACCCTTATCCTTGAAAAAACCTTGAAAGAAAGAGTATAAAATGAGCAGCATAGTCGAGACCCCTCTTGCAGAAGAAAATCTGGGGCTTGTTCACCTGTGCGCAAACCGCTTCCGCAATCGTGGCATAGAGTATGACGACCTCTACGGTGCAGGCTGTATAGGTCTTGTAAAAGCTGCGAAAGCCTTTGACAGCGACCGTGGTGTGAAATTCTCCACCTATGCAGTGCCAGTGATATTAGGGGAGATAAAAAGGCTTTTCCGTGACGGTGGCACGATAAAAGTGTCACGGAGCATAAAAGAGCTTTCCATGCGCCTTGTAAGAGAGCGTGAGCGATTTTCCATACAGCAGGGGAGAGAACCTACAGTAAGCGAGCTTTGTGAGCTGTCAGGAGAAAGCGAAGAAGCCGTTACTCTAGCCATGAACGTCGCCCTGCCCCCTGTTAGTCTTACTGAAAGCTCAGATGAAGACGACCGCCACGGACAAATAGATATCCCTGTTGATGCTCCTGACATAGAAATTGCTGACAGGCTCTCTCTCCGTCAGGTCATAGCTTCCCTTGAAGCGGAGGATAGAAAGCTTATATACCTGAGATATTTTCAGAATAAAACTCAAATGGAAACGGCAAAACAACTTGGTATGTCGCAGGTGCAGGTGTCAAGGCATGAAAAAAAGCTGCTCACTTTAATGCGTGAACAGCTTAAATAATATCATTACAGTGGGCGGCTTTTGGTCGCCCATTTTTTACAAATAAGACCTGAGTATCTCGATAGTTTCTTCATGTGAGCAAACAGCGTCAGAATCTATAAAGTGCTGAAAATAATCCCAGAAAGCCTGAACAAGGCTCGTTTCGCTTATCTTCAAATAAGAAAAATCAGAGAAGCAGTTGTTTCTGGCAATGATGTTAAGACTTGTGTTGTCAGAAATGTTGATACAAAGATTTTTCGACACCGCAAAATAGTCGTTCTTTATTATCCTGTAGTCTGCCATGCCGTTTTCACAAAGCGATATCATTATCTGAAGCATTATCTTGCGTTCTGCAAGAGTGGGAAAAGTATATGAATTTCTCGGAAGCTCAAAAATCTCTCCCGTCGTCATAAACTCTGCAAGACCCTTTTCACTGAACAGATTTACAAATTTGTGTTCAGAAAGAGCCTTCTTGCCCATGGTGAGCTTTGCTTTTACAAATTCCTTTGCGTCAGCTGGCAAAAGTGCATGGGCGTTGTATATATCCTCTGTAAGACAAAGCATGGTGCATGGCTGAAAATCTACGCCGATGAAATTTGCGTTGTCATCGTACCAAAAGTAAACATATTCCAGAATATTCACGGCGTGGTCGAGAAGCTTTGCACATTTTGT
>UMLT01042506.1_pt1 | contig 12046 bp, 9 predicted proteins | sample 1966641 | NCBI WGS metagenome assembly UMLT01 (sample SAMEA4836208, study PRJEB28245) | human gut metagenome | biome: gut microbiome; material: fecal sample | place: Denmark | collected 2008 | reverse complement strand
CATTTAAAACTGGAGAAAACCTGCCTGAGCATGTCTTCTCCAGCTTTTCCCATTTTTATATATTCTCTGATATTTAATACTAAAAAATCATCCTCCATATAATTTTTTTCACTTCTCCATTACTCTGTATACTTCATCTGTTTCATGTATTTCTCTGTATCTGCAAGAAGATGGACTTGATTCTGAAAGAGATTCTTTATATGACATTTCAATCGCATCAGCGAATTGTTCAACCTGTTTCTTACCTGAAACCACAAAATTCTTGGTAATGCTTGAAGTTGCCATACATAATCACCTCCATATCTTTCTTTAACAAATTGTTTTCTATTAATATTATATTAGACATATATAACATTATCAATCTGTTATTTCTTTACTTTATCATTTCCATAAATTCATCAATCGTAAGCACCTTAACCCCCAGTGAATTAGCCTTATCAAGCTTAGAGCCTGCTGCCTCTCCTGCAACAAGATAATCAGTCTTTTTGCTGACACTTCCTGTTGCTTTGCCTCCATTAGAAACAATCAGTTCTTCCATATCCTTACGGCTGTAATTATCAAAGCTTCCTGTTACAACAATCGTCTTTCCTGCAAGCTTATCTGATATTTCTTTTTTCTCTGGCATCTGCATATTAAGCCCTGACTGTCTTAACCTTTCTATTAATTCAATATTAGCTTCATCATGGAAAAAGTCATATATACATTTGGCTGTAGTTGCGCCTATATCAGGAATATTCTGCAATTCTTCTTCACCTGCATCAGCAAGTGCCATAAGATTATCATAATAATTCATAATCTGCTTGGCTGTATTCTTGCCGACATTTCTTATTCCAAGTGCAGTAAGCAGTCTGTCTGGTGTATTCTGTTTAGACTTCTCAATAGCTGCAAGCAGCTTATCAGTATTCTTCTCTTTTCCTATGATTCCCTTCTCAATAAGTTCATCTCGGTGTTCTTTCAATTTATATATATCAGCATAATTGTGTATATATCCTTCTTTTATAAGGGCATCAACAAGAGTTTCACCAAGTCCCATGATATTCATGCAGTCAAGAGATGTAAAATATGCTACTGTTCTTGACAACTGTGCTGCACATGACGGATTAACACATCTTATATCTGCTGTGTCCTCTTCTCGTACAAGAGGTTCCCCACATACAGGACATACCTTTGGTGCTTCAAACACATGCTCAGGTGCCTTTACACATCCATTAAGCTTAGGAATAATCTCTCCACTCTTAAACAGCTTATATTCCCCACCAATACCTACATTCATCTGTGTAATATAATCCTGGTTATGAAGAGTCGCTCTTGATACACTTGTACCACAAAGCCTTGCAGGCTTTCCGGTTTCCGGATCATGGAATATCCCTGTAAATGTAAGTTTTCCTGTTCTTCCCACATCTACAAGAATATCGTCCATAACAATAACCTTTTCTTCCGGTGGATATTTGTATGCAATATGACCGCTTGAATACTTGCTTCCTGCAGGGAACTCCTGTCTGAATGCGATATGGTCAATCTTTACAACAGCACCGTCAATGTCATATGGAAGTTCTTCTCTCATTCTTCCTATCTCGTCAATTGCTCTGACAACCTCTTCCTTAGTCTTACATATCTTATGATATACAACCGGTACACCTGCTGCCTTTAATATATCCATTCCCCTACCGTGGCTTTCCATAATCTCATCAGGTCCGTCCTGTACATTAAAGATAAACATCTTAAGACCTCGCTTCTTCGTAATTGAAGTATCAAGCTGTCTTAATGTTCCGGCCGCAAGATTTCTGGGATTAGCAGCTGTTTTTTTCTCAAGTCTTTCCTGTTCTTCATTATATTTTTCAAAATCTTCATGGCTCATATACACTTCGCCACGAAGTTCTAGTGAATCATAAGGAAGGTCAATAACCTGTAACACATCCCCCACTACCCTTGCATTAGCTGTCACATCTTCACCAATAAGACCATCTCCTCTTGTCTCTGCCAACTGCAAATGCAGCTTCCCATCTGCTTCTTTTACATATCTTAAGCTCATGCTTAAACCGTCAATTTTTGTCTCTACTGAAAATGTGCAGTCAGGATGCATGGCATGAACCTTATCAATCCATGCACACACTGCATCTTCTGAAAACACATCTTCAATAGACAGCATAGGTACATTATGTGTGACCTTAACCCCAGCTTCTCTTTTTACAGTGCCACCAATCTTCTGTGAAGGTGAATCAGATGTCACCCATTCCGGATGTTCTTTCTCAATCTCTTTAAGCCTTATCATAAGCTTATCATACTCATAATCGCTTATCTCCGGCTCGTCCTGATTGTAATATCTGTCCATATGATAATCTATCTTCTTCTTAAGTTCTGAATATTCCTGTAATAAATCCATAATCCGCTCCTTAATTATCAGCCTGTATATTGACTGTTTCTATCTGCTTATATATCTGCTCATAAAGTGTATTAAGCTCTTTACCGTCAAGTTCCCTGTATTCACCAGTCTTTAAATCCCCTAATTCCACATTCATAATCCTTATTCTTGTCAGTTTAGTTACACTATATCCACATTCCGCACACATTCTTCTTATCTGTCTGTTAAGCCCCTGTGTAAGAATTATTCTGAATGTCTTGTCTGATATCTTTTCCACAACACATTTTCTTGTAGTTCTGTCGAGTTCCTTAAGATATATTCCCCCTGACATTCTCTTTATAAATTCTTTATTAATTGGTTTATTAACTGAAACGATGTATTCCTTCTCATGACCATTAACGGAACGAAGCAGCCTGTCCATCATGTCACCATCATTAGTAAGCAGTATAAGGCCATCAGACTCTTTATCTAATCTGCCCACAGGATATATGCGTTCCTTATATCCAATAAAATCTACTATGTTATTCTTTCCCTGTTTATCAGTTGTTGTACATACAATTCCAACAGGTTTATTAAAAGCTATGACTACCTGTGGTGGTGTGGTGTTGTCAACTTTCCTGCCATCAACACATATAATTGTATTGTCTTCTACCATCTCACCCATAACTGCAATTCTACCATCAATTGTGATACGTCCTTCCTGTATCATTCTGTCAGCTTCACGTCTTGAACAGACTCCATGGGTACTGAGATATTTATTAATACGCTCTGACATGTTTCCTCCAATTCTTATCTTCATTGCTGATAAGTTCAAATCAATATACAGATGTATTAATTCTAACAAAAGAAAAAAATTAATTCAATTGTTGCGGTTTTTAATTTAATAATGTATAGTATATAAGCATATAAATTATTATATGTTGTGTACATGTAGCTTAGCTGGATAAAGCGTTCGCCTCCGGAGCGGAAGATCGTGGGTTCGAATCCCATCATGTACATTATTGTATTATTCTGTCCCTACATAGTTATCAATCTTTCTGTTCTGTTATATTCATATACATGATCAGAAAGGACTTCATCTGCAGCAACCCCTTCTGTATTAACTTCCTTTACCATATTAACAAGTTCATCTTTCTCAAACATCGAAAGCTTAGGAAGAAGTATAACCTCATGCACTGATGAAGGTAGTATATACAGATCTGCTCCCAGCTTCTGCGCAAAATCATACAATACATTCTCATATAATATGCAGGCTGCACCATTCAGTTTGCTTTCATTCGTAAGCACATACATATCAGACGGAACATAATCTTTTAAATCAACTTTCTCTCCATCCACATTAACACCACATTTTTCAAAAAGTGCGGCCATGGAACTAATCTTACTGTGAAGCAGATCGGGTGTATTCTTCAAAGCAGCTTTATACACATCATCAATAGTTACATTCCAGTTTTTCAGATTGTTATTATATATTAATGCTGTTGCACTTCTTCCATATTCATTATCAAGCAGACAGTAAAACACCACAGCGAGGTCAAGTATTCTCTTATGAGGCACCTGTTCGAGCAGTTTTTCATTACTCCTGTAATTGACAACCTTATAAACAATCTTGTCCTTTATAGTATCAAAATGCTTAAGAATATTTACATCAAATGTAACATTATTCTTATTCTGTTCATATATAACCTCTATCTGTCGTATTATGTTCTTAATATTCTCACCATTCGTATACAATTCATAAAAGCTGTCCAGATATATAGTTGGCGCGATGTCTTTCCCCTTCTCCATAATAACAAGCCCATCCATCTCACAGCCATTATTCTTAATCACATGATTAATAGTAATATTACCACCTTCTCCAGCTATATACCCTGCATTCATCTTAATATATTCCACAAATTCCTTATACTCCATATACCTTTTCCTTTCAAATGTTTCCTATCCCCCTGCGCACGGAATTTAATAAATGTTTTGTACAAGTAATATAGTATATCAATAACAAATCTCTGTCAACAATATATATAGTATTCTATATGTTTTGTCGTGATCTGCTGAGTTTATGTCGCATTTGGTATAAAAAATGTCGTATCTGGTATAAAAAAAGCTTTTTTCAGCTCATTTTACCAGATACGACTAACACAATATATAGTATTATTCAATTATTCATGCCAACTGTTTTAAAACGTCAGTTATAAGCTCCCATGTCCTTTGTGTCGAAGCAATATCCAATTTTTCTTTTACAGTATGGATATCAATTATATCAGGGCCAAACGATACACAGTCAAGGTCATCAATCTTTGCAGCCATAATACCGCATTCAACACCTGCATGCATTGTTTCCACCAAAGCCTCTTTATTAAAAAGTCTATTATAAGATTCACACAACATATCCCTGATTGCAGAATTCTTCTTAAATTCCCATGCTGGATAAACACCTTTAAGTTCATAAGTTCCACCAAAATATTCCGTCATTTTTCCAACCTTATCTGTAAGATATTCTTTTTCACTCTGTGAACTGCTCCTTATTAAGTAGGTTGCTGCAAATGTTTTCTCAGCCAGCTCTGTAACCCCCAGATTAAGTGAAGTCTGCACCAGCCCCTTGATATCATTACTCATCTTAACAACACCATCAGGTATAAAATTAAGCACATTTATAAGCATCTGTGTTGTCGCATCATCACATGCCAAAGTGCTGCCTTCACCTTCACAATTCACCTTGATGGTAAGCTGTGGGTCAGTAACCGAATACTCCTCTTTCAAGACATTTGCAGTATTATTAAGAAGCTCAGTGACCTTATCTGCTTCCTGTGTCATTATAACCGCATCAGCAAATGGAGCTATAGAATTATCTTTTTCACCACCAGATATGCTTACAATATTCACACATTCTTTAACGTCAAAAAGAATACGTCCCATCAGAATATTAGCATTAGCTCTCTGGCATATTATATCTGTTCCAGAATGTCCGCTTGTAAGACCATTAATTTTAATAGACATCTGCGTTCCTGTCATATCCGATTTTTTCAATGGATAAGAAGCCTTTAAAGTTGCTCCTCCTGCACATCCTGAAAGGAATATTCCCTCCTCCTCAGAATCTATATTAAGCATAATTTTACCTTCAAGACAGTCAGTATTAATTGCCTCTGCGCCAAGCATTCCAATTTCCTCGTCTACCGTAAACACAGCCTCAATCGGCGGATGACACACATCCTTGCTGTCTAATATAGCAAGCGCATAAGCAACTGCTATTCCATCATCAGCACCTAAGGTTGTCCTGTCAGCCTTGACATAGCCATCATCTATATAAATGTCAACACCTTCTTTTTCCATATCTTTAACCTTATCATAAGTTTTTACAGCTACCATATCAATATGTCCCTGCAAAATAACAGGTGCTGCCTTGCTTTCACTATCACTAGCAGGTTTCTTGATTATTACATTATAACTTTCGTCCTGCTTAAACCACAGATTCCTTTCTTTTGCAAATTCACACAGATAATCACTTATTTGCTTCACATTACCAGAACCATGTGGAATTGCACATATCTGTTCAAAATATTTAAAGACAGCTTGTGGCTGTAAATGTGCTAAAATGTTGTTACTCATATTTTACCTCCTTTACCTACTATTTCATCACCTTTAGCAGCTTTAATAGGTTTTTGCCACATTCATACATTAATTTCATATGCCATTTTACACTATCGTGTGTGGTGGAATGGGCGACAGGATATCTCCACCGCACATTATAGGGAAAATGTGAGGTAAAAACAAGATGCGCTTCGCATCACTGTGTATACGCCTTCTCACCCCGCAGTAATCTGTCAAGCATATCTGCCACCGGTATCATCGCATTTTTAACCTCTGTGCTTGTATTAGTCTGTGCTCCTGCTTCTATAAGCATCGACCTGCCCTTCATATGCAGACAGTAACGATATGCATTAATATAAATATTCCGTAACAGCCCGGGATAATACGCTTCTCCTAAAAGATACATCTGAAGACTCATTGCCAGATTGTCATCCCTGTTGGCATTGTAAAGATAGCCTATATCTCCTTTTGCCTTGCTGTAGCTTATTCCATTAAAAAACATTACCTTTGACATTGTTACACCTTTTTCTTCAGTTACAAGTCTTGTAGTATCCGGAACCCCATCCCTGTGAAGGTCTATTACAACCTCAATTGACGGATTTTCTTCCAGTATTTTTGCCACATTTTCTTCTGCATATGTATAAGCCTTGCTTCTGTCAAGCTTTCCATCAACATAATCATACACACTTGTATCATGATAAACATTGTAACCATATGTATTAGTGAGTATATCCGTGAGATAATCTCCAACACCGACTATTGTTGTAGATGTATCTCCTTCAACTGTATCCACAAATCCCTCCTGTGAATGTGTGTGAAATATAAGTATCTGCGGTAAATCTGCATTTTTCTCCAACGACAGGTCTTTTGCCAGAAATTCCTCGGGACGCATTATCTGTGTTGTCAGGCTTGTGATGGATGTGACTGTATAGAACTTCATAAGAAAATCATAATTCTTTAAATCTGCAATATTATAAACATTTCCAGCTGCATTTTCCTGTAAAGGTCTGGGGCAGACTGCAGCACCTGCCTCCACGACCCCCTCATCCGTCTGTGTAGCAGGTTTTTTATCCTCCTCAGCCATGCTAAACATATATTCCGAATCAACCCATACAGAACCTGCATTTTCATCATAATTGTCTTCAAAATATGTTTCTACAGGAAACAATGTCTTAACTGCATTTTCATAAATTCTGTTCTGAATATAATATATTAGATTAAAACTATAATTCATCATTATTACCATAAGCATTAAGCCCATGAATATAAACATATACACAGGCCTGTACTTTCTATCACTCATACATCCTCCTTGCTTTACATTACCATTATATTGTATTCACATCAGCCATGAATATGAACACCAACACGGTTAATTGCTTTGGATATTATGATACTTATATTTCTAATGTCTGAATCAATATCCTTTGGGGTTACATACATTTTTCCTGCTCCCTGAATAATGCCTTCCGCGTCTATAACAGTAGGCACGCCAATTGCAAGCACCGGAACACCTATATTATCTTTTGTTATTCCTATTCTGTGATTTCCAACACCTGAGCCGGGATTAATTCCCTGGTCAGAAAGCTGTATGGTACTATTTAATCTGTTAACACTTCTTGCAGCAAGAGCGTCTATTGCTATGCATACATCCGGCTTTATCTGGCTTACAACACCTTTAATAATTCCGGCAGTCTCAATACCTGTCTGTGCCATAACTCCCGGACTAAGTGTGCATACTCCTGTCTCCTCTCCATCACTTATATTAATACTAATGTTATCTACAACCTCAGGGCCTAATGAATCTGATGTTATATTTCTGTTTCCAAGCCCTATGACAAGAAGCTTTTCTGGTTTGACATTTTTATTCATGCGCTTTAAGAGCTTAAATATATAGCCTGCCAGTGTCGATATAACCTCTTTTGCATATTCTTCGTCCCCACCTGTAATATCATCTGCCTCTATAGTAAGATAAGTTCCTTTGGGTCTTCCTATCGCAGCTTCGCCCAAATGATTTGTCACCTGCAATTCTGTGACTTTCACACCCATCCTTGATTTATTGCTTTCTCTTATTCTTATCCCCCGCAGCTTTCCTGTTCCATTCATTGCTTCTTCATTTGCTTCTACTGCAAGGTCAGTTCTTACAACTATATTATCCATTTTTCACATCACCTCCCCAACATATTGTGCAGAAAAACGAAATTTTTATACCAAAATCTTCATTTAGTTCTTGACATATAGATGTTTGTACTATAAAATGTGTGAGTATGTTTACATTAGATCGTCCGTGTCCGGCTTTAATGCGAAACAGATAATAAGATTATATTAATATTTGGAGGTGTACGGATTGGCTAACATTAAATCTGCTAAGAAGAGAGTAATTACAAGTCAGGTAAGAGCTGAGAGAAATAAGGCGGTTAAGTCTAGAGTTAAGACTTATATCAAGAAGGTAGAGGCTGCTGTTGCTGCTGGTGACAAGGCTGCTGCTAACGAAGCTCTCCCTGTTGCTATAGCTGAGATCGAGAAGGCTGCTTCTAAGGGAATCTTCCACAAGAACGCTGCTGCAAGAAAAGTATCTCACATTACTAAAGCTGTTAACGCAATGGCTTAATAGAAATTTTAATAATTTAAAGAACCCGGTGCTGACACCCACTCGCACCGGGTTCTTTTTTTATTTGCTGTATTTAATTATAATAAGTTCTACTCCCAGCCTGTCATTAAGCCTTCCCTGCTTAACTGCTTCTTCTGTCTTCGCACATTCATTTAATGCATCCAACAGTGTATTCATCTCAAAATATTTTGCCTGTGCCTGATATTTGCTGGCAACAAATGGTGCTGCTCCTATCTTTGATGCAATCTCTTTACCTGAAATCCCCCTTGACATAAGATCTTTCACCTGTAATATTCCGTTAAACTGCCTTACTATAAGATAAAGTATTCTCATAGGAGGTTCTTTTAATTCCAACAAATCATAATATAAATCAAGTGCCTGCTGTTGTTTCTTATTCGCAATTGCACTTATCATATCAAATATATGGCTTGTTGTCTGTGTTGCACATACTTTCTCTACATCTTCTACTGTCACAACATCCCTTCCCTGACAATAGCTAATAAGCTTCTCTGTCTCCTGCTTTATATAATCCATGCCTGCACCTGTCTTATCAAGTATCAAATCACAGGCTTCACGGCTTATTTTAAGATTATCCTTAGCAAGAAGCCCTGCTATCCATTTTTCAAGAGTAGCAGTTGTCTGTGGCTTCATCTCGCATACATACCCCACAGAATCAACTGCCTTATATACCTTATTACGCTTGTCCACATCTTTTTCTACCATAACAATAACAAGATAATCAGGAATATGCTTAATATAATCTGCAAGCTCGTCATTAGAACTCTTTAAAAAGCCGGTATTTTCCATTATAACAAGTCTCTTCTGGGCAAAAAAAGGCAGTGTTTCACACACATCAATTATATCCTTAACACTGGCATTATCCGAATCATAATATGAATAATTCATGGTATCGTCACCAGCTATAGCATTCTTTAATCTGTCTCTGTACTGCTTCTTAAGATACTCTTCCTCTCCATACAGAAGATATACACTCTTAAATTCGCCCTTTTTAATATCATCACTTATGACCTTCAAACCTGCTGCCTCCGTTTCTAATCTTAAACAATAGTATCAGATATGTACAAGTGGTTCAAGTTAAAAAATATTTTCTCACAACCTGTTATGTATCTTCACAGTTCTATCCTTTCAAAGCTTTAAACACCTCAATTTTATACGAACCATCCCTGACACGCACCGCAATCTCTCCACTTTCGTCTGTCCTATACACTTTTGCTCCAATCCCCGACAATCTCTGTAAAGTTTCCGTATGAGGATGTCCATATGAATTACCTGCCCCACAAGATATCAATGCATTTTCAGGCTTTACATAACTTAAAAATTCTTCTGAACTTGCCCCCTTACTTCCATGATGTCCGACTTTCAATATATTAACTGACACAAGCCGTGCCGGTTCGCCAGCATCCCCTGTCATACTATTGACATCCTCAATAATACACTTTTCCGCTTTCTTTTCTGCATCTCCTGTCATAAGCATAGAAAAATCTCCATATTCCACAAGATATACAGCAGAATAGTCATTAGCTGACTCGTAATCGTAACCCTCGCATGGGTGCATACACTTAACCGAGAATCCTCCCGATTTTATACAGTCACCTGCATCAGCATAAACAACATTAATCCCAGCATTTTTCAATATCCTCTCTAACTTCGACATATCATCATCAGCCTGCTTCTTTACTGCCGCAGCCCGACTGATTCCCGGCAGTACAACAGTACCTATCTCAAATGTGTTATCACACAGTTCAATCAATTCATATATTCCATTAACATGGTCTTTATCCGGATGACTTATAAACACATAATCGAGACTTCTTACCCCGCAATATTTAAGATAAGTATATATGGTATATCTCCCGACATTCTTCTTGCTTGTGCTTCCTCCGTCAAACAATACATTCATGCCCTCCTTAGTATGCATGACAATTGAATCCCCCTGTCCAACATCAAGCATGGCAATCTTCATGTCTGAATTAATATTGTAACGCAGCCCTGTCAGCACGCACACTAATAACACAAAACATACAGCATCAATCTTCTTATTCATCAATATAATATGTACACATATCCATATAATTAAAACCGCAAAATATAAAAACACCCTTACAGTATCAGGGATTCCCGTAACAATGACTGCATATTTAAAATGTGATGACAAACTGCACAGCTTATAATAAAAATCAAGAATATATCCACCTGCTCCCGCAAAAAAATATGCTGCTTCAAGAGATAGCATGCCAGCAATTCCCGTAAATATACCGCTTATCATTATCAACGCCATAAGTGGTATTACTATAACATTAAGAAACAGACTTATTACCGGAATCTGCCCAGATATAATAAGAATTACCGGAAGTGTCGCAATTGTAACACACATGCATGTAATAACCGAATCTGCGATTCTGAATAAAATTAACTGAAGAAATCCTGCATTCTTTTTATCAGGACGTCTTATATATATAAGAATAGTTTTATCATCAGACAGTATCGGCTTAATATATATAATTCCTGCCACAGCAAGAAATGACAGCCAGAAAGCTGAATTTGTAATATTATATGGATTAATCCACAGAAGAATAACACTTGCTATTCCTAATGTATTAACCATATCACTGGTTCTCCCAAGCACGTCTGCCAGCATATATACAAGAATCATTATCACAGCACGGCTGGCAGATGCACTATAACCTGTCATGCACAGATATGAAATTATAAGAAATGTACTAAAACATGCAGATGCAATTCTCCCAATTCTCTTTTTTAACCAGTCATATATAAACATTCCAACAAGCGAAACATGAAGTGCACTTATGGCTAAAATGTGGGAAATTCCATTCTTCTGATACATTCTCTTAACATCATCATCAAGCCCTGACCTGTCACCTAGCACAATTGACTGCATAATTCCAGCATTCTGCTCAGAATATGCATTTTGGTAAATATTTTTTATAGAATCTGCAAATCTGTAAATGCTGGAAATATAACTGCTTCCAGATTGTACATTCACAACATCTGACAAATCTGCACAATAATTAAATCCAAGTGATGTATAATATTTTCTGGCATTAAACTGTCCTTCATTAGATGGTATATTAAAATCCTTTAATGTTACTTTAATCTTAACTTCATCCCCCGGATTGGCAAATCTTTTCTCTGAGTATACTACCAAACCGCTTTTAAACTGCCTGCCCCATGAATCCGGCATAACAAAGGCATTTCTTATATACACCGCATAACCGTTTTCTGACTGTTTAATATCTGCTATGTATCCATTTACACAAGCAGCATATGTTTCGTCCAACAATTGTCCCTGATAACATAGCTTTTCCATACTCTCTTCAGTTCTTAGACACATAATAGGAAACATCATGATAAAAATCACATAAAATCCTGGAATCCCTGTTTTCTTAAGATATATAAGGAATCCGGTAAACACCATTATTCCTACTATAATAACGATATATGGC
>UMLT01043160.1_pt1 | contig 12200 bp, 7 predicted proteins | sample 1966641 | NCBI WGS metagenome assembly UMLT01 (sample SAMEA4836208, study PRJEB28245) | human gut metagenome | biome: gut microbiome; material: fecal sample | place: Denmark | collected 2008 | reverse complement strand
ACGTCGGCCGCCGTGAGCCGCCCCCTCTGGTTCATGCGCATGTCGAGCGGGGCCTCTCCGCGGAACGAGAATCCGCGCTCCACGGCGTCGAAATGGTGCGACGAAACCCCCAGGTCGGCCAGAATGCCGTCGACCTCCGTCACGCCGCGCAGCCGCAGCGCCCCCCGCAGGAAGCGGAAATTGCTCTCCACGTAGTGAAAACGCGCATCGTCGGGACGGTTCTCCAGCGTGTCGCGGTCCTGGTCGAAACCGTACAGACGGCCTTCCGGCCCCAGGTCGGAGAGGATGCGGCGCGAATGGCCGCCTCCGCCGAAAGTGAGGTCGGCGTAAGTGCCCGCAGGTTCGACAGCGAGCAGTCCCACAGACTCTTCCAGCAGTACGGGAGTATGGTATTGCGACATAATAGTTATTTGCAAAGGTCTATTTGGGTGTAAAGTTAGGGATTTTTCAAAAAAGAATGCCTATATTTGTAAATATAATCGGCAATAATTTCCCGCCTCATTCTAAGTCGTTTACGGGAGCGCAAAAGTTACGAGGGTTAAAATTAGGGTTAAAACACGATCATTTTCAACAATTCAAACTCTCTAACAATCATCTCAATACACGAATAGTTAATAATAAATCACACTTTCAATAGTGCACCATTACACCCTCTATTCGTCCGGATCGCTGGGTAGGCTTCAATAGTACACCGTCGTGGCAAAGGCTCCAACGGAGAACTCACTATTACAGCCGTCAATTCCAATAGAGCGACACCCCTTTTAGCACCCGTCATTCCTCCACGTCAGCGACAGCCCGTCCATACAACGACAAAAAAGCCGATCGCGTTTCCATATCCTACCGGGCAAGTAGTTCGCTGGAGGCTTCCAAAGTCTAAAATCGGCCTCTCCAAGAGTTTCCCGTTTTCACGCCGCAACGTCGCGCCAAACGTAGGTATAGGCAGGCTGGCAGATAACGGTCGATCTCCAACAACACCCCGCGCCGCGGCCCGAAATAATATCCTTTCGTATTTAGGTATTTCGCCAATACAAAGACCGCATAGGCTCGTTCACGTATTCTCCAACAATACTCCCCAAACGTCAATAATAGGAGCTTCGTTTACAAGGCCGAAAACAGCGATTTCCAGGAGGCATCTCCTTCGGACGGGTAAATACTCCTTCGAGGCGGCAGGAGCGTAGAAATCGGCATCTACAACAGCACTGCGGAGAACGCCGCGAGAGTTGGTCGAGGGCGCGTATTATAAAACGTCGAGGGGCTTGGAGGAACGCGGCGCGAAATAATATACGACGTTCCTCCTATTAGGCAAGGACGAGATCATCAAGGAGCTCTTATTACAATACGGCGTTTCGATATACAACGATTTCATTACGGCAGTCTCTATATTTACATTACAACGTTTACGGCATTTACAGCGAGAGGCATTACCCAGCTTTATTCAGCGGGTAATTTCCCCTCGTTTTTTATCTTATATCATAAGTCAATATTCATCACGTCTCTGACGGTTATTCAACCTAATCAAATCTATCAGGTGCCACTTTATCGCCTCGGTAAATTCAATACGGTAATCCGGGTATAAATAATCCTTTTCCCGCTCGTGATGCCTCCGCAGCCACTTTCTAAAATCGCGTTGAGCCCCTTTCGACAACAGCCCGGTATAGCCGTCCAATTCAGTATGAGATAGGCTCGCCAACCCCAGCATCAAGATAAAATCGGTCAGTTCCTTCAAGTTCCCCCGTTTAGGCCGAAACGACGGCCGACGGCCTATATTATCAAAGGCAAAAGCCTGACAATTCTGCCAAAAGAAATTTACGATTCGGGTATATTCTTCAAGCAGTCCACCGAGCGTTCCTACCTTCAACCGGGAGAGTACCTTCCGTCGCCCGCCTTTCAACGTAAATTCAACCCGAAGGGTGCTTTTCTCCGGGTAGAGGTCCGGATTCCGTATTAGTACGTTCCGATTATCTTTATTTATTTCAGCGATTTTATCATAAATTTTAGCGGTGAAAAATCCCGAAACAAACTTCCGGCATGTAGGGCGCGAATCATTCAACTCGTAGCATTTTGATTTAAATCCCCGGATTCGGTGTATCATTTCGACACATTCCATGTCAACCGGGACATTCAGCCCTATTTCGATCACGGAAATTTCAAAGGTTCTCAACGTATCGAACGAGATACCGAGCCGCTTGGCTACTTTCCGCCAAGCCTTCTCCAAATCCGTTTTAGTCAGATCATCCAGCGAGGTCGCACCGTAGTACCACTTTCGGATACTACCGTAAATTTTCATAAAGTCTTCGTAAAATTCGATTATCAGATCATGCGCATCATCCCCGGATTTCCCATTATTTAACACCAACTTATCATACCATCTCCCATTTATCCAATTCGATTTTTCAACGAAAGTCCCATAACGCAGGTGATGATAGACTTCCTTATCGTAACATTTCAAAGTAATATTATCGACCATATTTTTTCAATTTCAAAAGTTCGTCTTTACAATACCTCTTAGAACGCCCGTAGCGCATAGGCGTAATCAAACCTTTTTTCTCCCAACGATAAAGCGTCGAGCGACTGACCTTCATCGAGTCTTCAACCTCTTTCGCAGTCAGCAACTCCGCTCCGAGGAGAGCCCTCGTAAGGTAATTAATAATCCAATCCCGATTCTGGGCTATCCCCACTTTAATCAGCGTTTGGAGCATCTTCGGAGATATGCTAATCTCACACTCGGTTTTAATTCTTAAATTATTCATAGCTTTATATTAGAATTAGCGGGCGATTTCTCGCCCTTTATCTCCTAATATATAATGGTGGATAATACGAAGGTCCTTTTTTAGATAATTATTTATATATCAATTAATTAGCATCAAAACAGCTTCAAAACACCCCCCCCCAAAGAGGGTCAAAAGATCATTTTTACCGACTTACAGAACACAAAAAACCGCCCCGGTCAGGGGCGGTCTACATAACCTACACAAACAAATTCTATTCAGCTAACGCGGCTTTAATTATTTCGAATCCGCCGTCTTTACAATTCTTTTCTGACAGACACGCATTTCGGCTACTCAGTTCAACGCAGGTGGCATTCTCCAATTCCGGGACAAGATCAAACCACCGGGCCTTATTCTTACTTCCTCGGTATACAAATACAACATCTTTCGCAATCAGATATTTTACCAGTCGTTTCGTATATTCCTGAGAAGGAAGCAAACCCATTTTCTCCGGGAACGGCTTATATTTTCTCGAATGATAAGCCATTAGCTGAACCGCCGCTATCTTCGTTTCAGCTCCGGGAACAGCTTCCCGGATTATCCGTGTTTTCTTCGCCCAATACCAGTCCTGTTCGTCATTAAACGGCTTATATTCCGGACCGGAATAAAAAATCGCACGATCTTCGAGTAGCATCGCTTGGGTCTGCGCCCGAATAACGAAGCGTTTTTCTTCATCGCTCATCTTTTCATGGGCTTCGATATTCGACGACACCTTATATCCCGGATTCGACATTAGCAGTACGACCCGCGCACCAAGAACATCGCCGATAAACGGATAAGGCAATATTTCGGTATGCAGCTGATGATCGGGGTTTTTCGTTCGCTTATTAAATTCTTCGATAAACGGGATGTCATCGGCATACGCATTCAACTTTTCCAATCGCATATAGCCGTTCTTCTCGATTTTTTCGGCCACTTCCCGCCACGGGTTTTCTTTCAGCAAGGTTTCTTTCGTTTCCATAATAAAAGGTTTAATAGTTAGGTTCCCAAAGATAAGATATTCTCGCCCTTTTTCAATATCGAGGGCGGTGACGATTTCATCCATTTTTTCTTCGCCCCGGTAGTCGATCCCGACCGTCCACGCGCTATTCGTCCCGCCGTCCCAACGAAATACCTCTTCCAACCGCTCGCGGAGTTCGGCAGTAAGCAGGGCCGTCAGCCGGCTTTCGGAGAGGCAGACCCTTTCCAATAGAAAATTATTCAACACGGAGGTCGCCTCACCCGTCCGCAGGTAGCTGATATAGTACGCCAACGAGTGGGGAATCCGGTCGGCATAGTCGGGGTGGATCTCTTTATAGCGGGCTAAAACGACCTCCAAATCTCCGCCGTAATGGATATACAAAGCGAGGTTCAGTAACTTTTTCTCCCAGCCAATCCGTCCGAACTCGAAACACAGATCGTCCCAATAAGCCCGTCGGGCGACAAGGTCGTCATAGATTTCCCGCTTTTCAGCAACCGGCATCGCCGGGTCGCCGAGGGATTTCGAGGCCGGGGTGGCTTCATCCTGGTATTTTTTAACGACAAGATCGTCGGCGCTGACAGAGCCGTCCTCCATCCACCACCGCAACCATTCCGATTTTTCGGCGTCCTCCAACTTTTCAAAATCTTCGCTCTTTAACCCGTTCCTCGACAGATAGTGTAGAAAATCCCGCTCCAATCTCGCCATCCGGCTTCCTTCGGCGGCGGCATACAGGAATTTCGGGGGCAGGTCCTCAATCCACATCGTCGAGCGGATCGCATCCCGAAACCGTCTCGTCTCGATCATATCCAGCAGGGGAAATTCCCCGCGGAAGGGGATCAGCCGCGACGGAATTTCCCGGCCCACAAGCTGGCTGGCCATACCACCCGCCACGGAGCACATCCGGTCCCTCGTCGAAAGTTCACTCTTTTCCATATCCCGTTATTTCGGTTAAAAACTCTTTACGGCAAAATTATCAGTCGCTTCCGCCAACCCCCGGCGCAAGGGCAGATTATTTTCGCACAATCGTCTACGTTCCCGCCATTCAACAACAAAAGGCGTAGAGCCGCAAACTTATTATATTCGGAAAGGCTCTGGTAAACCCGCGTACTATAATAAGCAACAGCCCTACGCCCCAAGGGACGTAGGAACACCGCGCCTCTTCCGTACAAAATTTACCAGATTTTATCCGAAGAAAAAGGCGTTCGTCCTATATCATCAACAAAAATAACAATCGGCCTCGGAAAAAACAAACAAAAAAGGCTTCGACCTAAATCGAAACCCCTATTTATATAGTAAGCCATTATCTAATATAGCGAATATCGATTGGCTCCCCTTCCTCATCCATGCAATTATAGCCGACCAGCCGCATTTCATTTTCCCCGAAATGGAGGCTTACATTTTTATCGCAGATTAAATCTCTTAATTTTTTGTTATGACTTATATCGAGATTCATTATATTATTTCTCTCGCAATAAAGCCAACATAGTTTTTCATTATTCTTTACATTAAGAACGGACAACATACTTTTATCACAAGAAAGTAGTTTAAGAGATTTATTTTTAGAAATATCAATTTCTTTTAGCTTATTGCTTCCACAACAAAGCTCCGATAATTTATCATTAAAGGTAACATCTATATTAGCTAAACTATTCTCTTCGCAATAAAGTCGGCAGAGTTTTTTATTATGATTAGTATTAAGATATAGCAAGTTATTCCCGAATATACTTAACAGAGTTAGATTTTTACAACTGCTTATATCGATATTCGAGAGTTTATTCTCAGCACAAAAAAGTCGAACAAGTTTTTTATTATTCGTTAGATTCAGCGAAGTCAAATAGTTATTTCGACAATTAAGATTCCGCAGGTTTCGATTCTCCGAGGTATCAATAGAAATTAGACTACAATCATTACAGTAAAAACTTATCAAGTCTGGATTTAAGGACGTATCGAGCGACGCCAGTTTATTTTCGGAAGCAATCAAATACTGGAGTAACGGATTTTTACTTACATCGAGTTTCCGCAGCCGATTCCGAAAGCAACGGAGTTGCACCAATTCGGGATTCTTCGTCAGATTTAACGCGGTCAATTTATTATCGGCACAATCCAATCGGAATAGCTTTTTATTTCGACGGACATTCAACGTTTTTAATACGTTATTCTGACAATTAAGTTTATAGAGCTCAATATTTTTCGATACATCCAGTTTTTCAATCGAATTATAACCGCACCAGCACATTCTCAACAATTTATTTTCCGATAAATCTAAATAAGTTAGCCGATTATGCTGGCAGTCTAAATAAGCTAATTTTTTCAACTGACTAATATCCAAATCGCAAAGGTTATTGAAAGAACAAGTCAGTTTGACAAGGTTTTCAAACGCTTCGATTCCCTTTAAGGACGAGATTTTCTCATCTTTACAGAAAATTCGAGTTACCTCCGACGCTTCAACGACAGAAATTTCACCATCACCGTCTTTATCGAAATTTTCGACTAAATATCGCTTAAAATTCGGGTCGGGAATTTCAACAACCTTATACAAATCAGCAGGTTTATTCATATCTTTCCATCATTTTAGTAACTACATTTTTCACCTCTTCCCGAAACCACGCGGGGCGCAACACCTCCACGTCCGCGCCGTTCGAGAGCAGTTCCATCCGGAAATCGTAGGTCGGAGCCAACCGGTATTCGAACACCGAATATTCCGCGGTCCGTTCGGTTTCACGCTGGGTAGGGTGCAGAGGCAGGGCCCGAACGTAGTTCGCCTGCTTCCCCAAGACGCGGATTTCGACTCGTTCGGCCTTCCGGCCCCGTTCACGGATAATTCCGAAGGCATCGGCGAAGAATTCGGCACAATCGAAATCCGAGGGGATTTCAGCCGCTTTCACCGTCGAGGCCATACCACGTACCCGGTCGAGCGCGAACGCGTAAATTCCACCCATTTCCACGCTATTGGCGATCAGGTACCAGCGCCTCCGGAACGCCTTCAATCCGTAAGGCTCGACCTCGTAACGATTTTCTCGTTTTTCATCGTAGGTATGGCGGTAGACGATCTCCAAGCATCGGTTTTCCTCCATCGCCCGGAGTACCGCAGTCAGATAGGCGTAGCCCGAAGGGATCGGCTCCAACGCGATCCGTCGGCGCAGGCGTTTACTATTTACCAAGAGATCGTTCACGGCGAAGGTTTCCAACAGCCAACGGCGCAGATCGTCGCGCACCAGGTCGTCGCCGCATTCGACGTAGTATTCGTTCGTCCGGCGGTCGCAGGCGATATTCACGTCGAACAACTCTTCAACGGCTTTCCGGTGGTTCTCAAAGGTCTTTCGGGGCAGTTCCTCGCCGCCCGACATCTCGTTCCGCTGCCAACGGACGCGGATTTCATCCAGAGTGATACGGCCCGCGGAGTAGATCACGTCCAAGAGCCACAGATAACGGCGAAACAAGGTCGCAGTGTTATTCGTCAACGCATTCATCGTTCAAAGGTTTTTTCACAAAGATAAAAATAGCTTCCGCCAAAACTCGGCGGAAGCTCTCGTTTTTTATCAGGCACTCAATTTTTTCATCGCTTCGGTCAGCTCCGTTCGCTCGGTATTCGTATAGACCCGGTGTACCATATCGAGGCTTTTATCTCCCAAAAGTTTCGCTACAATATAGAGCGGGACGCCTGCGTTCGCCAAGTGGGAGGCAAAGGTATGGCGGGCTACATGGAACGAGAGGCGTTTCCCGATTCCGGCTTTCTCGGCCAACATTTTCAGTTTCCGGTTTACACAACCATTCGAAAGGCGAGGAAAAACACGCTCGTCCACAGACTCGTTCCGGTACTTGGCAAGCAGGACCTTCGGCCATTTCGACATTAACGGAATTTCAACCAACTCTTTCGTTTTACATTGAATCTTAGAGATATAGGTCACACCTTTACTATCCTTTTTCAAGTGTGTCCACTTCAGGTCCAATACATCGCTGAACCGCAGGCCCGTTTCACAACTGAAGATAAACAGCTCACGCGTTACCCTCATCGCCAAATCGTTCCTATCCGCCAAAGCCTTTTGCAGGAACTCGTCGTATTCATCCCTCGTCAGAAAGATCGTCCGGGGCGTCGAGCGATTCAAAAATCTTACACCTTTTCCGAACGGATCGTCGATCGGATAGCCCAGCCGTCCGGCCCATCTCACCACCGAACGCAGGCGGTTCAATTTCGTATTAATCGTATTATCCGCATTCCGGCGGACCGTCCGCAAATACTTTTTATACTCTTGGATAAAGAGGACATCGAGCTGGTCGATCGTCCATTTCTTACTCCGTTTCGAAAATTTCGCCATATCCTTTTTAAGGTCCAATATACCTATAATCGTTCGCTCGCGGCGGTTATCCGTCCGCAGTTTATCTACATAGGCATCGAAAATTTCATCGAAAGTGGCGTTCGTCTTTTCATTCGGAGCCGTCCGCGCCTTTCCGGTAAGTATTTCCCGGATTCGCTCCAGGTCCACGGTTTCACCCAACATTTCGCACTGGAACAGATAGCGCTCGTATTCGGTTTCTTTCCCGTTCAGGTAGCTGTTAATTACGCTTTTTTCGGGGCAGTTTCCGACAACACGTCCGGATTTCTTATCCCAGCAAGCCGGAAAAACCGAATAGGGAGTCGCAAATTTCGTTTGGCGGCCATCGAGATATACACGCAGGTCGATACGTTTTTCCAATCCTTTCCTCGAAAGGTCATCACGCAGAATAGGTCTAATCGTTTTTTTCATAACTATTCGTTTTACAATTTTGCTCTTTAATAGTGGCAGGTTCCAAGAAAAATCGAGGAAATTTTTCCCGCAAGGACTAATTTAGGCTCAAAATACTGATTGACAAAGAGTTCTTTCGATAAAAATTCTCGAAAAATTTTACAACGTCCTCCAATCGTCATCCAGCCGAGATTAGGCAACAAACTATTTTTACAAGAAATTCACCGGAAAAATCAACCCGAAAAAAGGGGGCTAAAAAAAGCCCTTCAAAAACAACAAGGGTTAAAATTAGGGTTAAAATTTCGACACAAAGCGAAACAAGGTGAAAGACCTACCCTTCGCCAAAACGCGTTCTAACGACGATTAACTTTCAACAAGGTGCATCTTATAGCAAAAAAACCGTATATTTGTGGATATAATTTTCCGAACATTCCATGCCCAAAATCGACATCGGCGCCGTACTCAGGCAGAAAGCCCCGCGGCTGGCTCGCTGGATTCCCCGTCCGGTCGTGAACTGGCTGCGCCGCACGATCCACGAGTCGGAAATCAACCATATCCTCGAACACTACTGGTCGCTGCCTCCGCAGGAGTTCATCCGCGCCTGTTTCCGCGAATGGCAGGTCACCTATTCGATCGAAGGACTCGACAAGCTCGCCCCCGGAGGCCGTTACCTCTTCGCCTCGAACCATCCGTTCGGGGGCATGGACGGCATGATGCTCGCCGACAAGCTGATCGACCGTTTCGGCGACGCGCGGGTGGTGGTCAACGACCTGCTGATGTACCTCGAACCGCTGCGCCCGCTGTGGATTCCGGTGAACAAGCACGGCGCGCAGAGCGCCTCCTACGCCCGGAAGTTCGACGAAGAGTTCTTCGGCGATCTGCCGGTCCTGACCTTTCCCGCGGGTCTCTGCTCGCGCCCCAACGGCGGCGAGGTGACCGACCCCGAGTGGAAAATCAGCTTCCTGAAAAAGGCCTACGCCTCGCAGCGGCAGATCGTTCCGGTCTTCGTCGAAGGGCGTCTGTCGAAGTTCTTCTACCGCGTCTACCGAATCCGCAAGGCGCTGGGCGTCAAGTTTAACATCGAGATGCTGTGGCTGCCCGACGAAATGTTTTCGCAGAAGTGCCGCCATTTCCGCATCGTCGTCGGCGACCCGATTCCCGTGGCCGAACTCCAGCGTTTCGGGTCGCTGCACGAACAGGCGCTGGAAGTACGTAAAAAAGCGTATTTTTTGGAAAAAACGCTCGCCGGCCCGAATCAAAACCGCTAATTTTGGTATTTTTGCCCTGTCATGCAACAGAAAGAGAATACAGTACCCATCATCGAACCGGTCGCCCGGGAACTGCTGCTCGCAGAACTGACGCCCGCCCGCAAGATGCGCAACACCCACCGGGCAGGCAATGAAATCTACATCTTTTCGGCCGCCGAATGCCCCTCGCTCATGCGCGAGGTGGGCCGCCTGCGCGAAGCGGCCTTCCGCGGCGCCGGCGGCGGCACGGGGCAGGAGGTGGACATCGACGAGGAAGACCTCGCGGGCGACGGCTACTACCAGCTGATCGTCTGGGACCCCTCGGCGCAGGAGATCGTCGGCGGTTACCGCTTCATCGTCTGCACCACGCCCAACCCCCGCCATCTCTCGACCGAACACTATTTCCGTTTCAGCGAGCGTTTCCGCCGGAAGTTCCTGCCCCGGACCATCGAACTGGGGCGTTCGTTCGTGCAGCCCGCCTACCAGGCCCGCGGCAACGCCAAGAGCATCTATGCGCTGGACAACCTCTGGGACGGACTGGGCGCGCTGATCGTATTGAACCCCAAGGCCAAATACCTTTTCGGCAAAGTCACCATGTACACGACCTACAAGGCCGTGGCCCGCAACGCGCTGATCTGGTTCCTGCGCCGCTATTTCCCCGACCGCGACCAGCTGGTGGAGGGCATCCATCCCATACGGCTCGACCTGGACGACCCTTATTACGAGGAACTGTTCTGCGGCGCGACCTACATGGAGAACTACCGCATCCTGATCCAGCAGATCCGCAAGTTCAACGAGAACATCCCGCCGCTGATCAACGCCTACATGAACCTTTCGCCCACGATGCGGGTTTTCGACACGGTGTCGAACCCCGATTTCGGCGGTGTGGAGGAGACGGGCATCCTGGTGACGATCCGCGACATCTATCCCGAAAAACGCCTGCGCTACACCCGCTGGCTGGGGTGGCGGGCCAATCTGAAACACCGCCGCGAGGAGTTCAGCGAACGCCTGCGCGAACATTTCGAACGCATCAAGAAAAAGCGGAACGCCTGAAAACGCCCTGTTTCCCTCACGGCCGTCCGGACAATCGGGCGGCCTGAATTTTGCATGCCGTGCAGTAAACCGCACATTTCCGCATTTAACGATACGAACGACTCAACTAAAAAACACCTCGCATGAAACGATTATTTCGTCTTCTTCTGATCCTGGGCCTCGCGGCCGGAACCTGGTCCTGTGCGGACGACGGAACTCCGTCGGTCAGCATCAACGGCGGAACCGATTTTCTGTCGCTCGACCACCTCGCCCGCAGCGGCAAGATCACCGTCAATGCTCCGGCGCCCTGGAGCGTGACGCTGGCGCCGGAAAACTACGGTCAGGACGAAAAACCCGACTGGCTGACCCTCTCCGCAGAAGAAGGACCGGCAGGGTACTCCGAGATCGACGTGACCTTTGCCGAGAATCCGGGTCCTGCCCGCAGTGCGTCGCTTCTTTTCTCCTGCGACGGAAAGACCTTGGCTTTCACCGTCTCGCAAAGTGCGGGCGGCACGGGATTCGACGCCCCGGACTACTATTTCTACATTTCGGTCGGAACCATGCCGACCCTCTATTCGGGCCTGCACCTGCTTTCGCACGACAAACCGAGCTACGTCTCCTACGAACGCGCAAGCACCTTCGACGCCGCCGAATTTCCCGACCGGGCCTTCGTGTACCCCGTCGCCGACCCCACGGGCCATGCCACCAACGAGGAATTACGGGCCATGAGCGAAGCGATGAAACGCCGCATCCTGGAGATCAACGCCGAGGACCCCACAGCGGTCTTCGGGCTATGGGTCGACGACCTGCGGTGCCGCCTGGGCTACGACTGGTTCGTGGCGCAGGGCATCGACTCGGCACGCGTGAAGGTGACGATGCTCTCCAACGGCACGGCGACCTACAACAATTTCCACAACTACTTCGGCGATGCCGCCACGGCCGAGCAGAACTGGAACGACTACGCCGCCGAAGTCGAAGCCCTCGACTGGAACCACGGCGGCCGTTATCCCGAGACCCGCGCGCCGGAGGAGTTCGCCTCCTACACCTGGCCCTACTACCTCTCGACGCGCCCCGATTACCGGCTGATGCTGCAAAACAGCAGCCTGATGGAGTCCTCCTGCCCGTTCATCGCCGACCGGCTGGCTGCAATGAAGATGGAGAGCGTCCAGCCCTACGAGCTGCTGACGGCCCTTCCCGAGGCTTCGAAACAACAGTTCTACCGCATGGCCAAATTCGACTACGCCCGCTTCGCGGGGCTGTTCGACCTGTCGCCGAAGAAAAACCTCATCATCATCGGCACGAGCCACAGTTCCGCCGCGAGCGAACAGCAGCAGGCGGCCTATGTGGAACGGATCATACAGCAGTACGGCAGCGATTACGACATCTTCTTCAAGCCCCATCCCGCCGACAGCTCGTCGGCCGGTTACCCCGACCGGTTCGAGGGGCTGACGCTGCTGCCGGGCCAGAT
>UMLT01006186.1_pt1 | contig 12239 bp, 6 predicted proteins | sample 1966641 | NCBI WGS metagenome assembly UMLT01 (sample SAMEA4836208, study PRJEB28245) | human gut metagenome | biome: gut microbiome; material: fecal sample | place: Denmark | collected 2008 | reverse complement strand
AAAAAATACCTATCCCCTATTTGTCTTACCCTGATACTTGTCATGCCCGTATCCTGCTGTGGAATATAATAAAAATTGGTCTGCTCGATTATTTTGTTCCACTGAAAAAGCTTTTCAGCGGTGTTATATTGTTCTTTTGTGAGAGAAATTTTTATCTCACGCTCTATATTTTCGCTCATGATATCCTCCTGCTTTAATACTTTATTATATTATAACAATATCACAATACAATGTCAACACGAATATGGTTGACAAATTCCCATAAAAATAGTAGAATTTAAGTATATGATTTTAAGGAGAGTTTGAGATGTCAAGAATATTGACGCCACAGCAGAAGATAGAGCGGAGCATCGTTACTGATTTTCGCAGAGATATATGGAACAAGTTCGTTATGGGATATGAGCGTTACGATATGATAAAGCCGGGTGATAAAATAGCGGTGTGCATATCAGGCGGCAAGGACTCAATGCTTCTTGCTAAGTGTATGCAGCATTTGCAGAAATATCAGGGCATGGACATAGGGCTAGAATTTATTGTAATGAATCCCGGTTACAGTGACGCCAACAGGCAGAGAATAATCGACAATGCAAAGCTTATGGGCATACCCATAAAGATGTTTGAGACGAAAGTTTTTGACATTGCATACAACACAAAACGCAACCCATGCTATCTTTGTGCAAGAATGAGGCGTGGCTGGCTTTACAAATTTGCACAGGATCTTGGGTGCAACAAGATAGCTTTGGGACATCATTTTGATGATGTTATAGAAACCATACTCATGAGCATGGTATACGGAGGACAGATTCAGACTATGATGCCGAAGCTACACTCGAGAAACTACGCAGGCATGGAGCTTATCAGACCCATGTACATGGTGAAAGAGGCGGACATTATCCGCTGGGTGGAGCAGAACGATCTGCATTTTATCCGCTGTGCCTGCCGTTTCACTGAGAGCTACGAGGGGTCAGAGAAAAAGGGTGAGGTATCAAAGCGGCAGGAAATGAAGGAGCTTATAGCAAAGTTTCGTGCCACCAATCCCAACATCGAAAACAATATTTTCAAGAGCGTTTATAACGTCAATCTGCGCACTGTGATACAATACGAATACAAGGGCAAGAAGTACAATTTTATGGACACCTATGATGATTACGACCCAAGCGTTCAGGCAGATGACGATGATGATGAGGGAATAGAGTAAAAAAGTTGTAAAAAGGGCTTGACAAAGCGGCAGAGATAGTGTATAATATATTACTGTAATTGGTTTGCTGCTATGGCTCAGTAGGTAGAGCACGTCCTTGGTAAGGACGAGGTCACCGGTTCAAGCCCGGTTAGCAGCTCCAGCAGGGACGTGTCCCTGCACCCAAATCCGCTATCATTTATGGTAGCGGATTTTTTTGTCACCGCCCATGGGTACGATACCCTACACACAAAAAACACCGCCCGAACTCCTCGGACGGTGTTATATTTTTATCTCGTATTACAGATTTGTATACTCCATAAGGCTCTTATCCACCTCACGGGCAACATCTCTGCCCTCTCTGATAGCCCATACTACAAGTGACTGTCCTCTGCGCACGTCGCCTGCAGCAAAGACGTTCTTCACGTTCGTCTGATGTGTGCCGTCGGCTGTTGCGATATTCGTTCTGCCGTCTACCTCAACGCCAAAAGCCTTTGTGAGATAGCTTTCAGATCCTAGAAAGCCTGCCGCAATAAGAACAAGCTCGGTTTCTACCTTGTATTCGCTGCCCTCAACAGGCTTCATTATCGTTCTGCCTGACTTAGGGTCTTTCTCCGGGGAGAGCTTTACAAGCACTGCGCCCTTAAGATTGCCCTTTTTGTCTTTGAGAAACTCCTTGACAGTTGTCTGATAAACTCTCGGGTCATGACCGAACACACCGATAGCTTCCTCCTGACCGTAATCTGTCTTGCAGACCATTGGCCACTGCGGCCATGGGTTGTTCTCAGCTCTCGTGTCAGGAAGCTTTGGCATCATTTCAAGCTGCAAAACGCTCTTTGCGCCATGTCTTACGCTTGTACCAACGCAGTCATTTCCTGTATCTCCGCCACCTATTACCATGACGTTCTTGCCCTTTGCGGAAATGTGGTTTTTATCCGTAAGACCGCCGTTCAGCAGCGCCTTAGTTGTGGATTTCAGAAAATCCACTGCAAAATAGATACCCTTTGCATCTCTGCCCTCGGCTTTGATATCTCTAGGGTTTGAAGCACCACAACAAAGTATTACTCTGTCGAAGTCCTTGAGAAGCTCAGCCGCTGTGATATCCTTGCCCACATTAACGCCTGTGCGGAACTCGATGCCCTCTTCTTTCATTATGTTTATCTTGCGCTCGATTATCTGCTTTTCAAGCTTCATGTTCGGTATGCCATACATAAGCAGACCGCCCACTCTGTCCTCACGCTCGAAAACTGTTACACTGTGACCTCTCTGATTGAGCTGGTCAGCGGCAGCAAGACCTGACGGGCCTGAGCCTATAACAGCGATAGTCTTTCCTGTTCTTACCTTTGGCACTCTTGCTGAAGCATATCCGCAGGCATAGGCATTTTCGATAATGCCGTATTCGTTAGCCTTTGTGGTAACAGCGTCGCCATTAGCTCCGCAGGTGCAGGCTTTTTCGCAAAGTGCAGGACAAACTCTTGATGTGAACTCAGGAAAATTGTTCGTCATATGAAGTCTATAATATGCCTGCTCCCAGTTGCCCTTGTATATAAGGTCGTTCCATTCAGGGATAAGATTGTTAAGCGGACAGCCTGAAAATGCGTTGCCTATCTTCATTCCTGCCTGACAGAACGGCACACCGCAGTCCATACATCTTGCTCCCTGCTTTTGCTGCTCCTCCTTTGAAAGAGGAGTGTGAAATTCATTAAAATTCTTTATACGTTCCTCAACGGAGAACGCTGCTGCGTCCTCACGCTTATAGTCCATAAAACCAGTTGGCTTTCCCATATCTCAACTATACTTGCTTTCACGGCAAGTATATCCTCCTTTCGATTTTAAAAGTACAATATCTCATGTGCGCAGGCTTACTGCTTGCCGTTGATGATCTGATAGAATGCTTCTATCTGCGCCTGATCGCTGCTCATACCCTTTTCTTCCATTGAAGCTATAGCAGACATCATCTTCTTGTAATCGTGAGGGATTATCTTCTTGAACTTAGGCAGATATTCCTCAAAGTTATCAAGAATACGCTTGCCCTTTTCAGAGCCTGTTGCGTCAACGTGCTGCTGGATAAGGTCTTTGAGCTGAATGATATCGTACTTCTCCTTGACCTCAGAGAAAAGTACCATTTCCTTGTTGAGTCTTGTGTAAAGATGTCTGTCCTCGTCAAGAACATAAGCTACACCGCCCGACATACCTGCCGCAAAGTTTTTGCCCGTCTTGCCGATAACTACCACACAGCCGCCTGTCATATACTCACAGCCGTGGTCGCCAACGCCCTCGACAACCGCCACTGCGCCTGAGTTTCTAACGCAGAAACGCTCGCCTGCAACACCGTTGATGAACGCCTTACCGCTTGTTGCGCCGTAAAGTGCAACGTTACCGATAATGATATTGTCCTCGGCTTTGAAAGTGGAATCCTTCGGAGGATAAACAACAAGCTTACCGCCTGAAAGTCCCTTGCCGAAATAATCGTTAGAGTCGCCCACAAGTTCGAGGGTCAAGCCGTTCGGGATAAATGCGCCGAAGCTCTGTCCGCCTGAGCCGTTGCAGACTATCTTGTATGTATCGTCAGCAAGTGTGTTATAATACTTTCTTGTTATCTCTGAGCCGAAGATAGTACCGAATGAACGGTCTGTGTTCTTGACATTTACTGTGATAGACTTCTTCTCACCACTCTTAAGATTTTTCTCGAACTCCTTCATGAGTACCTTTTCATCAAGAGTGTTTTCAAGCTTGAAGTCATACTTGGATTTCTTGTTGTATTCTACCTTTTCTGAAACGTAATCAGAGTTGATGATATTAGAAAGGTCAACTTGTGCCGCAGTGCCTGTGATACCAGCCTTTGGCTTGATAAGGTCAATTCTTCCCACAAGCTCGTCAACTGTTCTTACGCCAAGCTTTGACATATATTCTCTAAGCTCGGAAGCCACGAATATCATAAAGTTCATTACATATTCAGGCTTGCCAGGGAACTTCTTTCTAAGCTCTGGGTTCTGTGTTGCAACACCAAATGGGCAAGTATCAAGATTACATACTCTCATCATTGCACAGCCGAGTGTTATCAGCGGAGCTGTTGCAAAGCCGAACTCCTCTGCACCGAGTATAGCGGCAATAACAACATCACGGCCTGTCATGAGCTTTCCGTCTGTTTCGATAACGACCTTGTTTCTAAGACCGTTCTTGATAAGGGTCTGATGTGCTTCTGCAAGTCCAAGCTCCCATGGAAGTCCTGCATTGTAGATAGAGTTTCTCGGAGCCGCACCTGTACCGCCGTCATAGCCTGAGATAAGGATAACACCTGCGCCTGCCTTTGCAACGCCTGCCGCAACTGTACCAACACCGCACTCAGAAACGAGCTTTACAGAAATTCTTGCGTTCTTGTTTGCGTTTTTCAGGTCATAGATAAGCTGAGCCAAGTCCTCGATAGAATAGATATCGTGGTGTGGCGGAGGTGAGATAAGCGACACGCCAGGTGTGGAGTGTCTTGTTTTAGCTATCCATGGATAAACCTTTTTGCCAGGGAGATGACCGCCCTCGCCAGGCTTTGCGCCCTGTGCCATTTTTATCTGTATCTCATCAGCAGATGTGAGGTATCTTGAAGTTACACCGAAACGTCCCGAAGCCACCTGCTTGATAGCTGAACATCTGTCCTCAGAAGTACCCTTTGTGAGAAGTCTGTCAAGGCTCTCACCGCCCTCGCCTGAGTTTGACTTGCCGTGAAGTCTGTTCATTGCGATAGCAAGTGCTTCATGAGCTTCCTGCGAGATAGAGCCGTAGGACATAGCGCCCGTCTTAAATCTTCTTACAATAGAGTCAACGCTCTCAACTTCCTCCAGCGGAACAGGATTTTCAGCAAAGTTGAAATCCATAAGACCTCTGATGTTCACAGGGGCCATTTCCTCAGAGATAAGCTTTGAATACTTCTTGTATGTTTCATAGTCGCCAGTCCTTGCAGCCTGCTGGAGCAGATATATAGACTGAGGATTGTAGAGATGCTCCTCCTTGCCGCTTCTGAACTTGTGGCTACCTCTTGATTCAAGCTCTGTGTCTGTGCCAAGTCCAAGAGGGTCAAAGGCTGATGTATGAAGTCTGTCAACGTTTTTCTCGATGTCAGAGATAGTGATACCGCCTATTCTGCTGACAGTGCCTGTGAAATACTTGTTTATAACGTCCTGACCGATACCGATAGCCTCGAATATCTGTGAGCCTTGATATGACTGTATAGTAGAGATACCCATTTTTGAAGCTATCTTTACGATACCATGGAGAACAGCCGCATTATAATCGTCAACAGCGGCATAGTAATCCTTGTCGAGAAGGTCGTCAGCAATAAGCTCGTGGATAGTTTCCTGAGCAAGATAAGGGTTGATAGCGGAAGCACCATAGCCAAGCAGTGTTGCAAAGTGATGAACTTCTCTAGGCTCGCCGCTTTCGAGGATAATAGCAAGAGATGTTCTCTTCTTTGTAACAACAAGGTGCTGATGAAGCGCTGATACTGCAAGCAGTGACGGGATAGCAAGGTGGTTCTCATCAACTCCCCTGTCTGAAAGGATAAGGATATTTGCGCCCTCGCTGAACGCCTTGTCTGCTTCTATATAAAGTCTGTTTATAGCCTTTTCAAGTCTTGTGTTCTTATAATAAAGTATAGGGATAACGGCTACCTTAAAGCCAGGAATGTGCATATTCTTTATTTTAAGGATATCTGTTGAGGTAAGGATAGGGTCGTGTATCTTCATTACCTTGCAGTTCTCAGGCTTTTCTTCAAGAATGTTGCCGTCCTCACCGATATAGACAGTTGTGGAGGTGACTATTTCCTCTCTGATAGCGTCTATAGGCGGATTTGTTACCTGTGCAAAGAGCTGTTTGAAGTAGTTGAACAGTGGCTGAGGCTCTTTTGAAAGCACCGCAAGCGGGCTGTCTGTACCCATAGCGGCAATAGACTCAGAGCCGTTCTTTGCCATTGGCAGGATAGATGTCATAACGTCCTCATAGGTATAGCCAAAAGCTTTCTGAAGTCTTTGTCTTTCCTCGTAGCCGTGTTCCTCTACCTTGATGTTTGGTATCTTAAGGTCTTTAAGTCTGACAAGGTTGCTGTCAAGCCACTCGCCGTAAGGCTGCTTTGAAGCATAGTATTCCTTAAGCTCGTCATCGTCGATAACTCTGCCCTGAACAGTATCAACAAGAAGCATTTTGCCTGGGCGAAGTCTTTCCTTTTCAACGATATTGTCTGACGGGATAGGAAGTGCGCCAACCTCAGATGAAAGGATAAGATTGCCGTCCTTTGTGATATAATATCTTGACGGACGCAGACCGTTTCTGTCAAGCACTGCACCCATGATATCTCCGTCAGAGAAAAGGATAGAAGCAGGTCCGTCCCATGGCTCCATCATAGTTGCGTAATACTGATAGAAGTCTTTCTTAGCCTGACTCATCGTGCCATTGTTATCCCATGGCTCAGGGATCGTTATCATGACAGCCAGCGGCAGATCCATTCCACTCATGACCAAAAATTCAAGTGTGTTGTCGAGCATTGCAGAGTCAGAGCCTTCTGTGTTTACAACAGGTGTGACCTTATCAAGGTCGCCCTTCAAATGCTCAGACTTCATCGTTTCCTCACGAGCGAGCATTTTATCAGCATTGCCTCTGATAGTGTTTATCTCACCGTTGTGAACGATCATTCTATTAGGATGAGCTCTCTGCCAGCTTGGGTTTGTGTTGGTAGAAAATCTTGAATGTACCATAGCGATAGCAGACTCGTAGTCCTTATCCTGAAGGTCAGGGAAGAACTTTCTGAGATCCTGCACAAGGAACATTCCTTTATATACTATAGTTCTGCTTGAAAGTGATACAACGTAGGTGTCCTCATTTGACTGCTCGAACACACGTCTTGCAACATATAGCTTGCGGTCAAAGTCAAGACCCTTTTTAACGCCCTTTGGACGCTTGATGAAGCACTGCATTATGGCAGGCATACACTGGGCAGCTCTCTTGCCAAGCACCTCAGGCTTTGCAGGAACGACTCTCCAGCCAAGGATCTCCAGACCCTCTTTTTCGGCGATTATCTCAAACATCTTCTTTGCCTGATTTCTCGCAAGCTCGTTCTGTGGGAAGAAGAACATACCAACGGCATAGTCTCTCTCCTCGCCAAGCGTGATTCCAAGCTCAGCGGCGGCGATCTTCTTGAAGAATTTATGTGAGATCTGAAGCAGGATACCTACTCCGTCACCTGTTTTGCCCTCTGCGTCCTTACCAGCACGATGCTCAAGCGTTTCAACGATAGTCAGCGCATTTGCAACAGTATCGTGACTCTTTTTGCCCTTAATGTTCACAACAGCACCTATTCCGCAGTTATCATGCTCGAATTTCGGTGAATACAGGCTTTTTACATTAGTCATATCCTCCATGCGTTCCATTTTTATCACCCTTTCCTGCCAAACTGTAAAAAAATTATAGCTTATCGTTCAGCAACGTATGTTATTTCACGGCTCATAGCCGATTTTTAGCTGTTTTTAACAAAAAATTTGCAGGAAGAAATTAAAATCCTGCAATCCTGCATAAGCGCAAACAAACTCAAAGCGTGGTTTTTCGCACAAATGCAAGAAAATAGCCTTTTGCCGTCTTTTTTGACGGCTTAATCATTATAACACACATTACAGCAAAATGCAAGAGCGAATGATAAAACTTGCATAAATTCATTATTAATTTTTAGTTAATCGGTATACATATATAACTTATGATTTCATATCACTTCCCTAGGTAAACCTTGCAAACTAACGTAACAACGCTCTTTTCAGCTTATTTACAGCCATTTTCAGCGGAGAATCGTACTCTTTGTAAAAATGCTGATAATCCTTAGAATTGTTCCAGTCACCACCCCATTTCCAGCCATGACGCCTGAAAATGCAATAGCAAAGGTCTGTTCTGTCAATCTTGTGATCAAAAGCCTTGTCACGGTCTGCATACTCTGCAGCATTGGCAGGCATGACCTTATTCCCCACTATATAAGGATTTATAAGAGGGTTTATGTCTATCGCCCTGCCGTAGCTGTGAGCCGAAATAGTATTGGTACCAGCCACCACCCTATAGTTGAAGGCAGAGGAATTGTTATCCGCCATTGACCTTTCATCATCAGCATCATACTCGTCCACGAGCCTGATTTTTTCTATCTCATAACCGCCCTCGAAAAGCTCATAGAAGATATCCAGAACCTCCTGTGCAAGCTTCCTCGCCACGATAAGCTCCCCCGACTGCACCTTATGCTCAAAGTCATAATATCTCACACGCAGATAGGCAAGGTCGCCCAGCTTCACATAGGGATTTTCCTTATAGGAAACGCCTTTTATACGCTCTATCACCTCGTTCGGAAGCTCCTCAGCCGTAAAGCCCTCTCTGTATAATATCTTTTCCATAAAAAACACTCCTTACAAAAAGCGGTCAAGGCATGATACCTTGACCGTCCTTATTATTTATCCGCAGACTTGTAGTACATAACAACAGGCGTACCGTAAGGCACGTTGTCATAAACATATTTGGCGTCGTCATAGCTCATATTTATACAGCCGTGAGAGCCGTTGTATTTATATATCTCACCGCCGAAATATCCGCCTCGCCACGTTGAATCGTGAAGACCTATTCCGCAGAGAGAAACGTTGTTCCAGAAGTTGCACTTTGTATCCCACTCGTCGCCGTCGGCATTTGTGTCTTTCATGCGCTTGTTGGTCTCCTTTGACCACAGCTTATAAACACCAGGAAGAGTTGTTCTCGCCTCAGATGTGGTCTGACCTGAAACTATATAGGTATCGAGCTTTTTCTTGCCCTTTTCATAATACCACAAGTGCTGGTCGGTAAGGTCTATCTCAATATAAGTGTCGCCTATATCATCGTCCTTGCTTCTCGCAGACTCAACGCCTGTAAAGTCAAAATAACCGGTACTGTAATAGATAGGGTCCACCTTGTCAACGCTCTCGCCCTTTTCAAGCATATCCACAAGATCGTCACAAGTCTTTTCCTGATCTATCCACCAGCCGTATTTAGCATCGGAGCTTGTCGGCACGATTATGTCGCCCTGCAAAGTGGCGTGGAATTTTCTCTTAGTATTATATGTATCATACTTCTTTGCGAGCTTTTCCACATACTCCATGGCTTTCTTTCTATCCACAGTGTAGCTTCCGTCATCTTTGAGCTTTATCATCTTCATAAGCTCCTCGCCCGTGAGAGTTTCTGTGGTGTAGTCAAAATCGTATGTGACAGAAAGCTGGAAAACATCATTTCGTTTCTTGCAATCGTCCTCAAGGTCTGCGCTCTTCACCTTTGGAAGAGAATAACAACCTGTGTCCTTGTCAAGCTCAACGCTAAGCTCACCTGCCGCCACGCTTTGCGTAACACAAGCTTCAAGCTTTTTCATATCGGTTATCTTGTTTCCCTGCACCTCAGGGGTGATAACATAAGCCGTCTTATCCTCGTTAAGACCAAGCTTTGCATCGGCAGATTCAACATCGCCCCAGTTTGCTTTCTCCACAAGCTTCTGAAGCTTCTCAACATCAAATGTGATGTCCTCATTAAAACTATAGGTGGAGTTCTGTATAAATCCAGAGAACCATGTTTTTCTGTTCACGCTGTCATAGATCTTCTGAAGCTCGTCCTTGCCGCTTAGTCTGTAATCAAAATCAGCCGTCTTGAAAACAACAGGCGTGCCGTCGATAGTTTTGACCGTAAGCTCATAAGGCATATCGTTCACCCCGAGCAGGTCGCAAGCCTGTTCAAATGTCCTTCCGCCCACGTCAATGCCATTCACTGTTGTGCCGCTCAGAAATCTGTTGCTATAGTAAGCTCTTCCAATGAAATATCCTCCGCCCACAACTATTATGATAGCCGCTGCTGCAGTGCCGCAGATAATGCCGATATTGTTGCGTTTTTTCTTTCTTTTCTTATTCTTTGACGAACCTTTGACAGAGCTGTTTTTCTTCACAGATGTCGCAGGCTTTTTCGTTATCTTTGTGGAATTTTCCGTCATCAATTATCCTCCTGTACAAAATGACGTTCGGCATTTGCCGACAATGTATCAAGAATAATTATATCACGCTTTTTTCCTTTTGTCTATAGGATAGGCTGAAAAATTTGTCACAAAAAGAATGCCGGATATTCTCATTTAATGTACAAATAAACGTACTGCAAACAAACTACACGCAAACACCGTAAAAAAATATCGGGCAGATAACTCCACCCGATACAATATCAGTCTTTTATATACTTGTTCTTGACCTCACTGTAGGTCTTGCAGAAGCGGTCATGGGAGATATACGCTCCCCAGCTCATGTTATCGTCCACCTGAGGGTCCATAACATATACCTGACCGTTTATCGTTACCTCCACCCACATATGATAGCCATAACCGCCTGCCGCCATAGCGGTCTTGCCGTCAACGGTCTTTGCGTCAAAGCCTATGTAGTTGAGCATTGCAGCGTAAACGTAAGAATATTCTGTGCAAGTGCCGTAACCGTCCTCAAGAACAGCCTTGACAGGATTTGCCCAGCCGCCGTAATCGTAGACCGTGTTCTTTATAATATAATCGTAGCAAGCCACAGCCTTTTCGTAGTTTGTCATATCATCTGATATTATCTTATGGAGATATTTCAGAAGTATCTTTTCTTCCTTTGCGCTGAGCGTCGCCTTTGGATCAAGCACTGCAGAATTAAGTCGCTGTGCAGGGGTCTTGCCGTTGTCGACAACAGGCGCAGTGATTGTAGTTGTAACAGGCTTTTTAGTTGTTGTCACCTTAGCGGTGGTGGTCTTTTTCTTGGTAGTAGTCACCCCAGGCGTTGTGGTCGTAACAGGGGCAGTTGTTGTTTTTGCAGTGGTAGTAGTTTTTGCAGTAGTAGTTTTCACTGTTGTAGTCTTTTTTGTAGCCTTTGAAGCAACAGTATCGCTGTCAGTAGTGCTGACAGGGACGGAAGTAACAGCAGAAACCTTTGTTTCAGACTTTGAAGCCTGCTGAGTTTTCTTTGTCACAAGGCTTACTGATATGCTAAGCTTTGTGTCAGCGGAAGTCACGCTCTGCACTGCGGTCACTGACGCTGGCTTCTGTGATATTACAGAGGTCGTTACGCTCTCTGATCTCAAAGCTGTTTCGGAAGCTGACTTTGTTGTTTCGCTTTTTGCAATTTTTACAGCCTTTACAGCCTCGGTCTGAGAATTTTTCGCAGTTTCCTTGACGGCTGATGTTGTAAGAACAGTTGTGATATCCCCGATCTGCTCAGATGTTTCCTTGTCAGAAACAACAGAAATGACCTTTGCATTTTCAGGCGGCATGACCGCACATGGCTGAATAACGTTTTTATCAAGTGTCGCAAAAGTCACAGCAGATACTGTCACAACTCCGCAGGCAGAAAGCACAGCCACACAGCGGGATATCCCCGACTTCAAATAACCCAATTCAGAACGCTCCTTTCAAATGTGATAAACTACACCATATTATAATGAATAAGGTTACAAAAGTCAAGGGGCATTGTAATCAAATTGTAATTTTCAAGCCGTTTTTTCGCTTGTTTATGAAGTTTATATGAACATCAAGTTACAACCATTGTACATTTTATATCCAAGGAACTACAATAAGGGTTCTATTTTTATCACTTTTAACAAATTTCGCAAAACTTTTATTAATAATACCGAAAAACGGACACCTGCGTTACAAAAGCCCATATTTTCCACGATATTTTACATATCTATCCACAAAATCACCCACGCAAAAAAAGAACGCAGACACAAGCCAGCGTTCCTTTTTTTGAAGTATATGAAGTATATATGGAGAAAAAAGTATATGTGTAAATTTCATCTTTTTGTCTTTCTCTTATTGTGTTTATATTATACTCCGCCAATGTGACAGTTTTATGATAATGTGCTGAAAACTAATACACAAAAAATAAGTGCAAAAAAACGCCTGCCATACGACAGACGTTTTCTCTTAGTTTAAGTAAATTACTCAGCCTGAGGTGCTCCTACAGGGCAAGTACCTGCGCAAGAACCGCAGTCGATGCACTCGTCAGCGTTAATAGCACACTTACCG
>UMLT01061647.1_pt1 | contig 12302 bp, 9 predicted proteins | sample 1966641 | NCBI WGS metagenome assembly UMLT01 (sample SAMEA4836208, study PRJEB28245) | human gut metagenome | biome: gut microbiome; material: fecal sample | place: Denmark | collected 2008 | reverse complement strand
TTAAAGCCCTATCAGCCATAGCCTCGACATAATCCATGCCTTCAGAGTTATTCTCGGTCCTAGCCGCTTGACCGGCGGCCATTATGCTCTTACCCCGTAAGTCGAAGTTGCCCTTGATATAAGCCAGCTCCTTATCCTTCTCATGCTCATCGTTACGAGCCTGTTGATCGGACTCAGCCTTTTGCTGGATAAGTCGTTGTTCATTTTGATATTGCTCTTGTCTAACACGATCGGCATAAGATCTGGCATCCCTTCCTATCTGATTCATCTCAGCCGTCGAGTTGGCATTCATCATTCTAGTGATATCAAGCAAGTCATTGCCCAAAGTATTCGTCTGTAATATATATTGCTTCAAATTCTCCAATTCCAGACGTTTCTTGGAATTAGAGACAGCCATAACATTAAGATGACGTAACGACAAGCTATTATCCGTAAGACTGACGTAAGCCAAGGACAGATCGCTGTTCCTGTACATCACGGTCCAATCGTATCCTTCCTTCTGGCATACTTGAGCCACGGCTAGATGAATATCCAATGTCCGTTTCTTGAAGTCATCGAAATCATTAAAGTAAGTCTGGGTCTGTAGCATAGTAGCGTTAACTCCCTGTTTTACGCCCGTAGAACTCTCGTATCTAGTTGACTGACCCATAGCCTGCTCAGATATACCTATCATCCTATAAGCCATCATATAGGCGTAAGAAGCCATTTCCATACGGGATCTTATCTGATCCGTATTAGTAAGATCATATACACCAAACTGATTATATATGCTGCTCATCTGCGGATTCTGGTAAGGATTATTCGTATCATTGCCACCTACACCCATAAACGAGACGGACTTCACAATCTGCATAAAAGTAGCCAAAGCTCCCTTCTTGTCCATCATATCCTTATATTCCGTAGGCAGGAATCCTAAGTCGCCTAAGAAGAACTTACCGATCTCCTTCTCTGCGTTATTGTATAGCTGGTTCATAGCAAGATTATACATCATCTGGAACGGCTGTATGCGATCGGCAAGGCTTGATCCTATGAATCCAGACACCGGAATGACATAATCATATAGACTGCTGTCACCATGTATCTGATGAGGTATTGGATCTCCCCCTATATATATAGGTTTATCCATTAAATTACCTCCAGTAATCTTAACTCCAAACCTAACCTCAGGCACATACTCCAAGATATAGGTATTAACCTCAGGATCACCAACGGCTTCTGCCATCACCCTCTTCACCTTCTTTATCCCGTTCTTCTCCAAAAACTCAGGTAATAGCTCGTCGGTAACAAGCCCCTGATCTACCATACCGGTCTCCGTCATGTAAGTTATTAGAAATACCGGTTTCATGGACACCCAATATCCCTCCATGACTCTAAAAAGACGGGAATCTATCTCATATCTCTTGCCATTGGACATGTCAGAGTTAAAATAGCCAAAGGGATGGAAGCGGGGCAAGAAGCGGGGCTGGGTGTGTTCCTCTCCGTCCGGCCCGAAGGTATGGTACTCTCCCATAGGAACACCATAGTAATCCTCAGCGGCGACTATAGACTCATAGTCATGGTATCCTTTCCATGGAATAACCTCATTCTCGTACATACCGGTAATAGAAGGCTTCTTTTTCTTCCAATCATACCTAGTACCGTCATTGGATACCCATCCCTCGTAATCATCATCACCGCCCATAATCCGGCGTTTATCCTTGGCCGTCATCTTATGGCCGTATTTTGATATCAACTCAACACCCTCGTAATAATGAATACGGCCCACATAACTTCCATATTGCGGATATTTTACATCAGGATGGAAAACCTCCATCGGACTCCACACCTCCGGACGGTAGTAGTCAAATCCAACGAAATGATTGCGGAACATCTTACCGCTAAGGAGCCGGTCACGGAAATTCTCACGATCAAGCTCATCCATATAAAACCGGCTACGGTCTGACTCTATCGTATGGTCTCCCCATACAGCCGCCTGCGTCTTCCATCTGGTGCTCATGAACCTCTGGATATCGTCAGGGGTCATAGACGCCTTGGCCTGCTGGATTTGCTGGGCGTAAGCCTGACGTTCCTCCTCGGAATTAAACTCATTGTATGTAGGATCAAGCCCGGCCTCAACAAGACGTTGGTTGACTATAATATCCCACTGTTCTTGGATATGGCGGTGAAGTAAGTTGGACATCGTATCCTCGTACTCGCTTATAGCCAGATCCCCTACCTCGTTAACAGTATATTTATCCTGTAGGTTCGTCAACCATCCCTCAAAGGCATTCACGATACCACCTATGATATCATAATGCTTCAAGAAAGAGGGTATCCTTATATCACTCCTTAACTTCTGTACGTTCCTTAACTGTGGGATAACATCCGCCATCTCCATAAAAGATAACTTACCATCCGCCATCAGATAATAGTCACGGTACATTTGGTTACGATCATACTGTTTCAACCCTATCGCCTCAAGAGCGTCCATACAATCCTCTTTCCATTTCCTGTTCTTTTTCTTCGTGGAAATAGCCTGAGGAGGTAATCCTAATAGCGCACCTTTTGCCGGAAACGAATGATCTCTATTGAAAATCTCCATGTCAATATAATTTGTTTTTAGCAAAGATAAGTTATTAAGCAACACTAAACTACCGAAACGCACCTATAGATACCGATCCAAAGGCAGAGGCATATATCTCATGGTGCTTATAAGCGTCTTCCTTACGGGCGTTATTCATCTCCTCGATCTTCGATTTAGGCATGTAATTGTTATCGTCAAAATACCTAGCTAAAGCTAAAGCATGACCAAACGATATAATTCTATCGACGTTCAATCCGGGCTTGTACTGTATTATTTCATCCAGTAGAGCTATGTCATCGATCAACTCAATGCCCTTCACCGTTATATCAAGACCGGTATTATCGTCATATCCGATAACGAAATCCTGCCAACAGTAATCCACGACACACGAGAATAGCAGGTTCTGGTTACCGGGGGTAGGGTATAGACCTAACTTGCTATTCTGCCGGGAGCCGGCCTTCACATACTTATTGGCTATTGCCTCACCAGCAAACAGGAAGAAAGATGCCGGCATACCACTCTTCCGATTAAGATACTGCTCATACATCTGGTCAGCGTTCTCCATAAGACATATAGCACCATATCCCTTCTGAAGCACCTCACAAGTACGGCAAAACTGATCTATGGATGATGGGCGGGATACGTATGAAGCCACTATTCTATAGGCATAAGGATCTCGAATACCAACACGCCTTTTGAATACATAAAAAGCTCCTAATGAAGGGGTATCAGACTTCGCTTGCTTATACGGATCGAGCGAGCTTACGTATATAAAATCATCAAACCTATTAGATTGAGGCATCTCAAATATCTGAACAGGAGCGTCAATAACACCTCCACTAAACGGGAAACCAGCTAGCTGTTTATTAGATTTAGTAGTACCAAGCTTATTGCCCGATTCAAGAAAAACATCACACAGCATGCCACTATATTGACCCGACTCAAGAAGATCGTTCTTATGCTTGATAGCGTACTCAACCGGGAACAGATTTTGAGAAGAGCTTAAAAAACAGTCATCAATCGTAAAAGGATAGAACATAGTATGAGAGGTATAGGCTACCCTGTCCTTTGTAGAAAGCTTCTTCCGTTCCTCATTAAGTTTATTGGTGCTAGCCTCGAAGTCTGTGGCGTCAATCTTGATCTTATTAAGCTTCTTATCATCAGGTTTTCCTAAATAATCACCCAAACCTATAGTTACCTTGACACCAGAGTTTGCCATTTGTCCCGGGACAAACATCGCCCATTTCCGTTCTTTCCATGTTTTTCCTTTCATGGCTCTACGGTTTAGGATATCCCAGTCCATGACCAGAAGGTTATATGTCTCGGGATCGGAGAACATCTCTTGAGCGTCCTTAGACAACTCCACCTCACCACCGGTACCGGCCAAGATAGGACTAAGACGCCAGCCATAAGGCGTGTCGTAGGATGGCATGGCGGCAGTGTACGGCTTTTTGATAGGTCCCTTACCTACCTCGTCGAAAATAGCCGTGGCAGGGGTCAGACCGGCAGTCTTCTGTGTGGATGTCTTCCTGCCCATGTTGATGTTGGCTATGGATATTATGGCATGAACATCACGAACCCCGTTGGACATACGCTTGCCTAAGGTGACACCAGAACTCCAATCGGTCTTGGTTCTGTTAATCCTGAAAAAAGGATGCACATGATCAAGCCCATACTCACAATACTCACCTATATTAGACAAATCGCTATCGCTGAAACCTACCACGGAATGACTAAGCCCGATCGTCATGGTAGCGTTCATCTGAAGAAGGGATGACATGATAGTCGTATTATGGGATACGACAAAATTAGTGGTAAGGAACTGATGGGACTTATTATCTACCTCAATACAAGTAGCTTTATATTTCCCGTAATAATCTATATCGGATATCCTAAGCCTATTATGGGTATTGGATATATACATATCATCACCATCCATGACGCAATAATATCCCATAGACCAGAATATTCTTCTTACGAAGGATATAATATACTCACTTTTGTAAACGACCTTAAAACGATCATCGCCGGTGCTTATACCGCAAGCGATCTTCATGAACGAGCTTATAAATAACTCTTTCTGTTTTTTTGATGAATAAATGACATCATCCATCTCCTTCTTGCTTAGCTCAAAGATCCTGTCGGTAGATCCACAAAGAAAAGAGGCGGTCAGAGACCCAAGGAGCTGGGGCGACATCAGCCACCGCCGCTCGGGGAAATCCACGGCCTCCCCTATGTCTATAGTCATCTTCTGGAAGTCAGAGTGGATGATACCCATAGTACTCATGACTTTATAATCACCATGATACTTGACCTTCCACTGGTGCTGCCCGCAACATACTATACTGCGCCCGTCCTCAAACGTAACCTTATACATATCAACGAACCCTTGAGGATATACGCCTACTACAGTCGTAAGCTTACCATCATCGCCATATATGATATCACCGATATCAGCGAACCCTATCTTCTTAGATCCATAAGGAGTATATATCAGCTCCGAGTCCAGAAGAGCCTTTCCAAAACGACGGGTACCGAACATCCCCAGCCCTTTCTTCTCCTGACGGGCACGTTGGTACATCTCAGCGAAAAACCATTCATTATCACGTAACCGGCTGATAGCAGGAACACGCTCCCCGTTTGGAAGATCTTGAAATACGGGAAAGAAATTAACATGCCAATAAAGCCATGGCGGGATGAACGTACCGTTGATAGTCACCCCGTTCTTGACCTTATAAGCCTCCTCCGTGAAGAACTGCTTAACATCATCATCTTGATCCTCCCAGCCGAACAAATCGTTCCACACTGGAGGATTCTTCATGTTTACATAAAATTCTGGACTCGTGCTTAAACTCATGATCGCATATTTTTTAATACGGATTCTATACCACCGGAAACCTGTCCCTTACGTTCCTTCTTCTGGACATTGCTGACACTCCTGTATACATCCATGATCCCACTCTTCTCCATATACGAGTCATTCCATACGTTGATCTTATCGATCAGCTTGGATATGAAATCGAACGCCCTAGCCATATCCTCAGGCTTCTCCTTATCCCATGGATGCTTGGCGATATACGTCTTGGCGTCATCCACGGCCTTGGATATGACCTCAAGATTATCATTAACCCGATCAACATCCTTACTCGTCGGCTTTCGTCTTCCCTGTGGCATTGGCTTTCATATCCTTAAACTCGTTATACTGTTTCATAAGAAGCTCATAAGATTGAACAACCCCGATCTTACTTACTTCCGTCACGCTCATGTCATGGAACATATCCTCAAGCTCCTTGTCAGCGTATCTCAGACGTTCCTTGTCATCATAAAACACGAATCCAGATGTTCTGTCTTCTATAATGCTCTTGGCGGTGGACGCATATGTCGTATCTAAATCCAGATCCATACCGAAGCTGGTAGCCAACTGGATTATGAACATCAACCTAGAATTGACTTTTACAGCCTCTATATTCAACATCTGTATCTTATGGGTCATCTCATGAAGAACGACAAAATCCTCCTCTTTTATCAACGAAGATGATTTAAGGGCTATCTTCTTAGTCCTATCTTCAATATCGCTATACAGACGCTTGCTCTCACGCTTTATGGCTATCCAATGCCTTATATGAGTATCCGCCTCTTCTTTAAGATAATCCCTGATCTCTTTTTTGATATCCTTATCCTCTTCCATTATAATCACACGTTATAATCATTATTATTTAATTCAATCTCATCACTGATGCTTTGGTCTATAGACCTCAATAAATCCCTGGTACTAACATCCCGCAAGAAGCGGACATTACCACCATTAGCCCTAGCTATCCTCCTTAAAGCGGAGTAAAGTATATCACCCAACGAATATTCAGGCAACTCACGGCATCCGACTTCCATGACAATAAGGGCATGGATACGATCATCTATCTTACTTCTTACGGGACTTCGCATAGTATTTACTTATAAGCTTCCCCTATAATACGTAGCGGGAAATGTTTGAAATTACGTTCAGGATCATCCTTCGTATAACCCATAAGAGATAGATGTTTCTCAAAATGACCTTCCGTATATTTTGAGGTATCTAACGTCATCCTAAATATAGTTCTATTCTCATTGTCAGGATGTTTGTTATATGACACGTCTCCCATACATCCACATCCAAGATGATGCTCCTTGACATGGAAACCATCTTTATGGGTAATAAATAACACGATTTCTATCTTATCACCTATTTTCTGATCAAAAATATTTAGATAAAACTCGCTCTCATCATCCGTCAGTCCTATATCAAAGGAATCGTTAGGGCACTCGATATTAAAATCGTTATGATCGGCTGTTATCACCTCCATAGCATTCCATTTAGCTTTCTCTCCTTCCACGAACTTCAACGGACATACCTCGGTCTTCATCCAAGCCTTTTCCTTGATAAAGCAACCGCACAACGAGCATGCCTGTCTTCCCATCAATCTTTGCAGCAATACCTTAGCTGGTAACTTAAAGAAAGCTATATTAGAAGAGTTCTTAGGACATTTCTTGCATAATTCAAGACGATTCTTATACCATTCGGGATAATCTTTCTTATCCTTAGGAATCCTGCCCAATAAACTGTCTTCCCAAGCTTGGGCTATTACTTGGGCTTTACCAATTGTTTGCACGATAATTATTTTTTAAACTGTTTTTGTTGAAAATCCTGTAATTGTTCCCATGTCATTCCATACCGACATTGATACATGGCCTCATGGTTATCACGTATAAGAGGATCTCCGTTCTTCAACCCCTCCATATCCTCTATCGCCTTAATCTTCTTATCCAGACAATCAAGCTCAATAGGCATCCTTTCATCCGGATAACGATTACCTTCCTTGACAAATATCCGGCGTATCTTATCACGTCTTACCCGCATCTCTCGGAGATTGCATACAACGTATCCGATAAACGGGATTCTGATAGATATATTGTCAGTATACCTAGCTAGGTGGTGGACGTAAGATACGGATGCTTTCATGCACCACTCTACCTGTTGTTTGGTAAACTTCCCATCAGATCTTCTTACCACCTCATCCACGATATCCCTATCGAATGAAATAAGATTCCTACCCATCAATATCCAATTTGTTTCTCTTGAACACAAATCCCATTACACGAGTATCATCACCCTCCCCATCAAGAATAAAATAGTTACGTAAGCTTCTCATCTCAATAGACAGCTCACGGGTACGGAAGTTCCCGTTCTTCTTGTCCACCAGAAAACCCCCACGTTTAAGCTCGTTGTTCAGGACAGCGACGTAAGATTCCTTCTGTCCATGACAATCCATGTACTTAGCCCTGGTATCATCCGAGTATCCGTAGTTGATGTAGAAAGAAAGTAAGTTTATCGTCCTTTCAGTAATCAAGCTCCTACCCTTGGAATCCAGATAGCCATTGTATATCCTTAAGAACTGCTGGATCATATCCAGCCTAGTGTCGTAAGGCAACGCAAATACGAAAGCTTTCCTCTGTTCCGACATATAAAATTAGTTTTCAGCAAAACTACTTAAAAAAAATATCGTTGTCAAGAAATTATGCCATAATCAACATAATATATGCTGATTAACATGTATTTAAGAACATCCAAATGGGAAAAGGCGGTGGAAGTGGCGGAGGAAAGCCAGATAAGTCCACCGTAAGCCACGGCAATGAGGCCAGTGGAGCACAGACCATACATGCCTCCGAGCGGCGGTGGACAGCCCTATCCTGCCTCACGGGACATGACCACCCCTTTTCCCTTTGGATTCCTTCTTGCTATGTTATGGGATATAAAGCCAAGGGGAAATGGGAAGCCTTGGGCGATGGAGCCTGCCGTAGAAGATACGGGCAGCCGGAGCGCGAGCGATCGTACAAGACCTCGCTTTTTCTTCTTTGGCTTATGCTCCACCCGATCCCCCTACCGGGGTACCGGCTTCCGGTATAGGATACGGCTTCTACCAGGTTTAGCCTGCGGTATCCTGCCTGACGGCACCATACCTTGGCAGTAAAAAGCAATATTTTTATTAAATAGAGACTTTTAATGGAGTACACAGGAACTCGACGTCAGGAGAGGTTCTGTGTACGAATAGAGATATTAGTAAGTAGTATATGTTTATAGAGTTAATTATATTTAATAAATATACCTATTAACGCGCGCGTAACAAGTAGGTTGAGAAAAAACCATCGTTCACGCGCACAGCGTTTTACGGACACTACCTACCCTCCTTAAACAACAAATGGGCGACCTTCACAGGCTACCCATCCATCCGAATAACTTGTTTCGTATTGATGAAACTCGTATATTCGCAGCAAATAAAAAACATCATGGAGACAAAGATATCACTTTTACAGAAAATGAAATCAAATTTCGATAAGATTCTTACCGAAGCATATATCCCAAAAGATATACAAGCAAAAAAAGATGAGCTTGGATGCCTAAGGCTTCCGGCAGGATCACTTGTCTGCCCAGTAGATTACAAACCTGTAACTAATAAGGACGGGAAGAAGGTTACGGCCGTAAAATACTCGAACAAAAAAGATAATATCAGAGGTTCCGGCATGGTTATAGAAAAGAAGTGTAAGCAGGTAACGGCTTATCTTTCTATCATAAATGTACAGAAGCATGTATTTTTAAGAAATAGGATGAGAGATGGTTACCGTGACCGTATCGAGATCAATACCGATGATTTTATAGATATCCTATCCGATGGCATAGCTTATTTCTGCTACATACATGTTATAGAGAACTGCCATGAGGATATAGAATATCAGCTAAAGACGCTTAAGGCTTATGCCGAGGGCGAGATAAGAATAGCTTTATCTGATATCATGATCTACTCGTATAAGGCTAAGAAGAATGAGGATACGAAAGACATATTCGTAGGTAAGAAAACATCCGTATACAAATGTCTGAATAAGAATTTAAGCTCAGACGAAAGACGGAATATGGCTAACAAAAGCCGGAAACTTGATCGGGTAAGAATCCTTTCCAAGATAATATTCAGGGCCAGAACCAGAAACGTACATCACATATACAAGGTAACTAAAAGAAAGACAGTTAAGTTTAATGTATTATACCTTCTTAATGAGTTGAATAAGAAGCTTATAGGAATAGGTATGCGTGAGATATCGCAATCCACTATATACAGATACATAAGCATGTTCTTAGATATGTGTAAGAAGAGTATATCCGATTTGTATGACGAGGTAAAAAAAAACAATGGAGTGGCGAATACCAAAGACAGGAAGAACGTAACTATCGGATGCTTAAGACTATTATACAAGGGGAAATATATGCATATCCTTATATCGACAGAATACATAAGAGATGTATTTTTAGGAGAAAAATCTTCCGAGATGAGTAAAGCTGGATGATTTGAGTATCAGATATAAAATTTAATATTTACATATTATTCACATTTATTTTTAATAGTTAATTATAACTATTCGTATCTTTGTACCATAAACTTAAAAAGACATGGTACAAGAGGATTTTAGAAATGAAAACGACCTCCTTCGTCATATTATGACGGTGGATCAAAACGTGGAGCAAGGTCGTGCCTTGAAAAAGATTTTCACCACTAGGGAGAATCTGTTTATTACCGGTAGAGCTGGTAGTGGTAAAAGTACGTTCATGAGACGTATCGTAAAGTTCTTGGGTAAATGTGTTATAGTAGCTCCTACTGGGGTTGCGGCCTTGAACGCCGGAGGACAAACCATTCACTCTTTCTTCGCTATAAAAAACGATCCTTACATCCCCTCAGTAGAGAGGAATATGTTATCAAATAAGGTTGATGTAAGTCCGTTCATGAAAAGCAAGGTCAAGAATCTTGATACTATCGTTATCGATGAGATTAGTATGGTAAGACCCGATTTGCTTGATGAGGTTGCCGATATACTTAGACAATGCAGGCGTAGCAAGGAACCTTTCGGTGGAGTTAGGTTGATTATGTTTGGAGATCTATCGCAACTACCTCCTGTGGTGACGGCGGATGATTTTATCGACAGGTATTATGAGAGCCGGTTCTTTTTCTCATCTAAGGCATTAAGAGCCTCAGGATTCTCGGTAATTACCTTCGATAAGGTATTCCGTCAAAAAGACCCACAACTTTTGTCTGTATTGGAGGATATAAGATGTGGGGTTATTACCGAGGAATCTAGATCTATCCTAAAATCAAGGGTGATATACCCTGAGAATATGAATGATACTATAGTAATATGCTCAACCAATAAGGAGGCTTATGAGATAAACAAATCTAATCTTGATAAGATAGATAATAAGGTATTTAAATTCGAGGCTAAGATATTCGGTGAAAAACCTGCGGCTCCATGTGAGGATGAACTTATAATAAAAGTAGGAGCTAAGGTTATAATAACGAGGAACGGTAATGGATATGTGAATGGTTCTATGGGTGTAGTAACAGATATAGACCCATGTGATGACGCTATATCGGTTCAGCTTTCCGATGGAAGTGAGGTTTATATAACTAAAGAAAAATGGGATAAAATGAAATATAGGCAAGTAGATGGATCTTTAGAAGGAACGTCTTGTGGTTATATCATTCAATATCCGTTAAGATTAGGATACGCTATCACTTCTCATAAAGTTCAGGGGATGACATTAGACAATATATTCGTTGATATGAGTAGGGCTTTTGAGATCGGTCAGATATATACCGCTCTTTCAAGGTGTAGATCAATTGATGGTCTTTATCTAAAATCAGTACCTAATGATAATGCGATATTGTTAAGTGAGAATGTATCAAATTTCATGGAGAAGGTGGATGATAACGATGGGGTGTTCCTGCCGGAGAAGATATCTGATATCGGTAAGGGTATGATAAAGAAGCAACAGGATTTATTTAACTTTGAGGAATTTGGATTATAATGGCTAAGAAAGAACTTTTTTCAGACGTAGATGAATTAGTATCATCTTTAAATAAAGAGCTTGGAGAAGGCTCGATAATGAACTTCGGCGATGATAAGCCTATAATATCCATACCAAGGGAAAGCACCGGTTCGCTGGTGGTGGATAAGGCTCTCGGCGGCGGATGGGCGGTAGGTCGGATTCATGAGCTGGTCGGGATGGAATCTTGTGGCAAGACTATGATGTGTACGTTAAGTATGATCGAGTTCCAGAAAAAACATCCAGATAAGCTAGTAGCTATAATAGACGTGGAGAACGCTTTCGATATTGAGTACGCTAGGAAAATGGGGTTGGATATAAACCGGTTTTTGATCTCCCAGCCAAGCTACGGTGAGCTGGCTATTGACATCACGGCCAAGCTGGTGGAGTCCGGCAGGGTAGGATTTATTGTCGTGGATTCCGTGGCAAATCTAGTCCCGAAGAAGGAGATCGAGGGTGATATGGAGGATAGTAACATGGGATTGCAAGCTCGATTGATGTCAAAGGCTATGAGAGTTCTTACAGGGATCGTAAACAAAAGCGACTGTGTTCTGGTATTCATCAATCAGTATCGGGAGAAGATCGGTGTTATATACGGAGATCCTAAGGTAACGACCGGAGGTAACGCCCTTAAGTTCTATGCCTCTATCCGTATGGAGATGGCGAGAAAAAAGGTTATATTAGGTGAGGACGGATCTTCAGTAGGTCATGAGGTTAGGATAAAGGTGCTGAAGAATAAGACCGCCGTACCGTTCCAGATAGCCGAGACAGCCTTATATTATGGAGTTGGGTTTGACAAGGAACTTGAACTTTTGAAGTTATGCGAGGAAACCGGTA
>UMLT01038363.1_pt1 | contig 12856 bp, 9 predicted proteins | sample 1966641 | NCBI WGS metagenome assembly UMLT01 (sample SAMEA4836208, study PRJEB28245) | human gut metagenome | biome: gut microbiome; material: fecal sample | place: Denmark | collected 2008 | reverse complement strand
AATATTATATCACCACTCCATTACAATGATCTACCTCATGCTGGATTATCTGCGCTGTCCAACCTGAGTATTTTCTATGCTGTTTCTTAAAATTCTGGTCAAGATAATCCACTTCAATATCCTGATATCTCGTACATGTACGCACACCTTCTAATGACAGGCATCCTTCCTCCGTCTGGTATTCTCCTGACTTATTAGTTATTACCGGGTTAATCATTGGAAACTGAAATGGTCCTGCTGCCACCACAATAATATTCTTTTTGACTCCAATCATATTAGCAGCCATCCCGACACAGTGGTCAAGATTGGCTATTAATGTATCAAGTAAATCTGTAACCACCTGTTTATCCGACTCTGTTGCATCCACTGATTTCTGTGCCAGAAAGAATGGGTCTTTCACTATTTTCTTTACCATTAGCTGATTCTCCTTATTATGATACCTATCAATAGTCGTATTTTTACAACACTTATAGGTTTATTTTATATATGTCTGCTATCTTTGTCTTGTTTTTAATTAAAAAAGCCTATAAGATGTCTCAAGTTGACCGCTCTTATAGGCTTTTTATTCCATATTTTTCAATTTTATTGGTGAATTAACCTATCAATGCTTAATAAATATGTTTCTTATAGGAAAATTGCAAAAGCACGCCCAGAACGCTCACTAACCAAAGAACCCTCAACAATACCCTTACAACAGTTCTCCTAAGAAATCCTCGTCTCACGAATCACCTTTCTCACAGCCAGCACTTTGCCTGCTGAAACTGAAAGCTCATCGACACCCATCTTAAGAAATTCTTCTGTAAGTGTTGTGTCTGCACCGAGTTCACCACAGATACCTGCCCAGATACCCTCTGCATGTGCATTCTCAACAACCATTCTTATCATGGCAAGAATGGCTGGATGATGAGCATCATAGAAATCATCAAGCTTTGTATTCTGACGGTCAATCGCAAGCGTGTACTGTGTCAGGTCATTAGTTCCGATACTGAAGAAATCCACCTTCTTAGCAAGCTGGCGACTCATAATTACAGCAGCCGGAGTCTCAATCATAATTCCACTCTTAGGATTACCGAATTCAATTCCCTGCTCTGTAAGCTCAGCCTTAACTTCATTCTCAATAACCTTAATCTTATCAACTTCCTGTTCACTGATTATCATAGGATACATGATAGATATGTTTCCATACGCACTTGCTCTGTAAAGGGCGCGTAACTGTGTTTTGAATATCTCAGGTCTTGTAAGACATATTCTTATTGCACGAAGACCAAGAGCAGGATTATCCTCTTTATCCAGTCCGAAATAATCACACTGCTTATCAGCACCGATATCAAGAGTTCTTATAATTACCGGTTTTCCAGCCATGCTTTCAGCTACAGTACGATATATGTTGAACTGTTCTTCTTCTGTTGGAAATGTCTCAGATTCAAGATATATGAATTCACTTCGAAACAGTCCGATTCCTGCTGCATCATTGGCAATAACATTTGCGAGATCCTTAATATTACCAATATTAGAATAAAGCTTAATCTTCTTGCCATCTAAAGTCACATCTTCCTTGCCTTTAAGTTCCTGTAAAAGAGCTTTCTTCTCATTGTCTTTGCGCTGTTCCTCCTGCATTGCTGACAGAGTTGCCTCATCAGGTTCAATATATACGACACCGTTAGTTCCATCGACAACGCCAAACTTGCCATTAAGAGATTCATCAATGACAATATCTGAACCAATTAAAGCCGGAATTCCCATTGTTCTTGCAAGAATCGCAGTATGTGAATTAACTGAACCCTTCTGTGTAACAAATGATAATATCTTGCTCTTATCCATCTGGACTGTCTCTGATGGTGCCAGATCCTCTGCCACCATAATAACAGGCTCATCTACATCTACACCGCTTCCTGTATTGCCAGAAAGTATTCCTAACAGTCTTTCTGTAATATCTTTGACATCTGCTGCTCTTCCACGCATATATTCATCGTCCATGGCTGCAAACATCTGTGAAAAATTATCCCCTGTCTGGGCTATGGCATATTCTGCATTCACCATCTGACTCTCGATAATATGCTCAACAGATTCCTTATAATCGTCATCCTCAAGCATCATCTGATGAATCTCAAATATTGCCGCATTAGCCTCGCCAACTTCGCGAAGTGCTTTATCATGAAGTTCCCCCAGTTGTTTAAAGGCTATTTCTACAGCTTCATAATAACGGTTCTTCTCTGCTTCTGCATCAGTAATCTTTACACGCTTAACCTGATGTTCACCTTTCTCATACACCATTATCTTACCTATAGCAATGCCTCCAAATACACTTTTTCCAGTATATTTATTCATGTGCACCTCCTGACTGCTACATATTGCTCTTCATGAATTCTTCAATCTTAGCTGCTGCAGCCTCTTCATCTTCACCTTCTACAGTAATTGTAACTTCATTTCCACATTTTACTGCAAGTGCCATAACACCGAAGATTTTCTTGCAGTCTCCTGACTTGCCATCCTTAGTAATTGTAATCTTACTGCTAAATTCCTTAGCAGCCTTTACAAGCTCTCCTGCTGGACGAGCATGTATGCCTTCTGCATCTGTAATAACGTACTTAAATTCCTTCATAATTAAAAACCACCTTTCTTAGGCTGCTTTCTTCTTAAAGAGCCCTAAACATATTGTTGAAATGATAGTTCCTGCCACAAGTGCAATCACATAATATATTGCATTGCCTACTACAGGGAATACGAAAATGCCGCCATGTGGTGCCATTAAAGTACATTTGAAAAACATACTGACAGCACCTGCTGCACCTGAACCTATGATACATGCTGGTATTACATGTAAAGGATCTGCTGCCGCATATGGTATTGCACCTTCTGTTATAAATGCAAGTCCCATAATAAAGTTAGTTGGACCAGCATCTCTTTCTTCCTTAGTAAACTTATTCTTAAAAAGTATTGTTGCAAGAGCAATCGCACATGGTGGAACCATACCACCTATCATTACTGCTGCCATTATATCATAATTACCTGCTGCAATGGAAGCAGTTCCAAAAACATATGCTGCTTTATTGAACGGACCACCCATATCAATTGCCATCATGGCTGCAAGTATGAATCCAAGAAGAACCCTGCTTGTACTTCCCATTCCTGCAAGGAAGCTGTTAAGTCCTGTGTTAATCCCACCCATTACAGGCTCTACAATAAATGTCATTCCAAGTCCTATTACCAGAATACCCACTACCGGATATATAAGTACAGGTGCTATCTTTTCCAATGCCTCTGGTAACTTATCACATATCTTTCTTAAAAGAACTATAATATATCCTGCTGCAAAACCTGCTACCAGAGCGCCTAAGAATCCAGACTTTCCATTAGCTGCGATATAACCACCAACAAAACCAAGTGCAAGTGCCGGTCTGTCACCAATGGCCATTGCAATAAATCCTGCCAGAACAGGGAGCATGAAGCCAAATGCTGCTCCACCGATAGACTTAAACATTGCCGCAACAGGTGTTATCGTACCAAAGTTGCTTCGTTCTGCCTCTGACAGTGCATTCATATCAACATTAAGTCCATCAATAAGAAATGCAATTGCAATCAGAATACCTCCGCCTACAACGAAAGGTAACATATGTGATACACCATTCATAAGCTGTGTATATATCTTATGTCCAATTCCGCCGCCTTTCTTTGCTGATGTGCTTTCCTTCTTTTCAGAAGTTCCTGCCTTATATACAGGTGCATCTCCTGCAAGAGCTTTCTTTATAAGTTCATCTGCTTTATTAATTCCATCTGAAACCTGACACTCAATTACATTCTTTTCATCAAATCTCTCCATTGGAACCTGTGCATCTGCCGCAACAATAATACACTCTGCTGATTCAATATCTGCATCTGTCAGTACATTCTTAGCTCCGCCAGAACCTCTTGTCTCAATCTTAATTGCACATCCAGCCTTAGCTGCTGCCTTCTCAAGTCCTTCTGCTGCCATGTAAGTATGTGCAATACCTGTAGGGCAGGAAGTAACTGCAAGAATCTTAGCCGGCTTATTGTCTTCCTTTTCAAGTCTTTCATCTATACTCTTGGCTTCTTCGTCAGCCCCATCTATGATTTCAATAAATTCCTCAGGGCTTCCGGCTTTCATAAGCTTTGCTACGAAATTCTCATCCATAAGAAGCACTGATAACTTACTTAATACATCAAGATGTACGTTATCCTTAGTATCCGGCGCTGCAATAAGGAAAAGAACCTTTACCGGCTCATCATCAAGCGATTCAAAATCAACTCCATCCTTAATAATCATTGCTGCAAGTCCTGGTGCATTAACAGCACTGCATTTGCCATGAGGAATTGCTATTCCTTCTCCTACACCTGTTGTACTTTCTTCTTCTCTTGCATATACTTTAGCCCTGTAGCTTTCAATATCATCAATCTTTCCGCTCTTTGCCATAAGTTCTACAGCCATATCAAGAGCCTCACTCTTTGTCTTAGGAGCAGCATTAAGATTAATGCTTCTCTTATCAAGTAAATCTGTAATTCTCATAAAATACCTCCTTTACATTATCTCTTGCAGGTAACCTCTACCCGCTTTAATACCTCTGAAATCTCTCTTTTTGTTGCAAGATTTTCTGAAAATGCACTGGCACTTCCTGTTGCAACGCCCATTCTGAATGCATCTTCATAATTACATGTCTGAAGATATCCCGCCATAAATCCTGCAACCATTGAATCACCTGCACCTACTGAATTCTTAAGCTCGCCCTTTGGTGCATCTGCTTCATATACGTTTCCGTGTTCATCAATAAGAACTGCGCCTTTTCCACCCATCGATATAAGCACATTGACAGCTCCCATATCCTGCAGCTTCCTTGCATATGGAATAACCTCTTCCTTAGATTCAAGCTTAACACCAAATATATCTCCAAGTTCATGCTGATTAGGCTTGATAAGAAATGGGTGATATTCAAGGACATTAAGTAAAAGCCTGCTTGTCGCATCAACTATAATCTTAACATCTCTTCCCTGTAGTCTTCCCATTATTCTTCTGTATATATCGTCTGATATACATGAGGGAATACTTCCTGCAAGCACAAGAACATCTCCACTTGAAAGTCTGTCAATCTTACTTACAAGAGAATGGAGATTATCTTCTGATATCTGAGGTCCCATTCCGTTAATCTCTGTTCCATCTATGTTCTTAATCTTCATGTTTATTCTTGAAAAACCATTATCAACCTGAATAAAATCTGTATTAATGCCATACTCTGATACCATGTCACATATCTGTTTTCCGGTAAACCCGGCTACAAAACCAAATGCTGTTGTATCAAATTCAAGATTATTAAGAACTATTGAAACATTAATTCCTTTACCCCCTGGAAGCATATGCTCATATGATGTTCTGTTTGTCATCCCCAGTTCAAAACTCTTAACTTCCACTATATAATCCAGTGACGGATTAAATGTTACTGTATATACCATTGTCTCTCCTTTCTGGCTTCACGACCTTTTTGTTATAATTATAATACAATCACATCCATTCAAAATCAATCACATTCATTCACAAACTTTTAGATTATTTTTGTGCATTTTCCACAAATTATCATCAAAATACTTTCTCTAAATATGCATTGTGTATCAACTTCATAACTTTCAGTATCGGTCAAAAACAAAAAAATATGCCAGAACTTCAGACTCAGCCAAAGTTCCAGCATATTAGTATTATATATTATTATATTAATGTTTTCCCTTAAGAAGTGGTGATAATGGCTTATATATAAGCATTGATATCCCTACATCTATAAGACCTTTAACTATTGTAAAAGGAAGATTAAAGCATATCAGACACTGCATGATTGATTTCATAGATGGAATTATAGCCTGATACAAACTTAATATTACCACCTCTGGCATTGCCAGTTTATAATACACAGGATACACTATTAAATAATTCGAGAACACACTGAATACACCCATTGCCATGGCACCGCATAAACCGCCAAGCAATGCTCCTGTCTTAGACTTTTTCTTCTTATAAACAATTCCTGCTGTAAACACGAATACGGAACCGAGTATAAAGTTAGAAAGTTCGCCAACAAGCATACTCTGTGAAGCTGCCAGATGCACAACATTCTTAATGAGACATATTATAATGCCTGCAACTGGTCCGAGTGCATAAGCACCAAGTAACGCCGGAAGATCCGAAAAATCAAACTTGATAAATCCTGGCATAATAGGAATCGGTATCTCCAGATACATAAGAACTACTGCTACTGCTGAAAGCATACCCGTCACCGCTATCGTTCTCACATTATTCTTAGTATTAACATTACTCATTGCTTTTATTCTCCCTTATATTCTGTAATATTATTCTGCCTCCTTAAAGTGCATCTTTTTTGATGCATGCTCCATAGCTTCAACAAGAGTTCTCATATCACTAAGTATCTGTGTAGTTCTTTCTTCACCAAGTTCAGCAATAACATTACCATAATATTCTCTGTTATTGTCCTCTCTTTTTTTCAAGAAATCCCTTCCGGCATCAGTGAATACGAGATATGTACCATCTGTTCCTTTGCCATCATGTTTCCATAAAGCATAGCCCATGTCCTTAAGACTGCTTGCGATTGCCGATGTCTGTGGAATTGATATTCTCATAAATGAAGACAAATCCTTAAGATATGTCTTATCCTTGCCATCAATACAATCTTTCTCCATTACCTTGAGCGCAATATAATCTGCCAACTCAAGACCATTGTAAAAATTCTTTCTTCTCTCCTTATCCATCAGGAACCTCTGAAATATAAGTTCTGTAGATAATTCGAAGCTTTCAAAACTATTGTTCATGCCCCTATCTCCTCTCTGTTTTAAAATAATGATTCGATAGATTTATATTATCAGAAAAATCCTTATATGTCTGTATAACAATCATGAACAATTATTAAAAAGTTATAAACTATGGATTACAGCATTCCGCTGCCGTATATCCCGCTCCAATAAGTTCTTCTCTTTCAGCATAAGAATATATCTTATTCTTAGTCCCTATTCTTGATGCCTTTTCGCATTCCGGTTTATGAAATGTCATTGTTTTACTGTTAAGAATATAATTGAAATCCATTGATGAATCCTTCATCTGTGCAGCCATATCTAGGAATTCTCCTGTATATTCAGACTCTCCTGTTGAATATATGTAATTAATACCCGGCTGTACATTATATAAAAATATATTAAAGCATATTCCTTCTCCATTGTCCTCCACAGAATAAGCCTCCATAAGAACCCCCCGGCACATAAGTTCTTCACCAACAAATACCGGAGTAGTCCTGTACATAACGTGATTAGAAGTTTTCTCCAGATATCTTGCAATCTTTACCACATATGCATTCATATAGTTCTTCATATATGGAGTTGCTGTTATATAATTCTTCTTATCAGTATCAGAACCTCCAAAGCACCATGCAATGCTCTGCACTCTGCTCTGGCAATATCCATCTCCCGCAATACTGTCATACTTGATATTATTCCATCCTGTAGGACAGATACTTTTTGATTCACCTTTCTTATCATCTTCAGATGGCATTGAATCATAATCTAAACATGCCATTGCAGAAGTAACCCTTTTGATACTGTCAAGCGGTCCATATTTTATATATGAATCCTTAACTATCTCAGAGCTTGTAAAATATGGCTTATTATCATTAACTACAACATATGGATTATCTCCATTATATGCCGGAATATCCTCATAGGAAAACTGTATACTGTTTGAATTAACATTATTAGCAGACACATTTGCAAAAAGTTTATATCCGCCAAACACAATCAATACAAGTAATATTATCCCTATTATTTTCTTTCTCATTTCGTATCACCCTTCTTCATTCCTGGTATCTGTGCCAGAATAACCGCTGTAAACACAAGTACACACCCCATTATCTCTTTTGGTTTTAACAATTCCCCAAGTACAATCCATCCGGCAAGCACCGCAAACACTGATTCAAGGCTCATGACAATAGATGCCACCGAAGGCTGTGCATATTTCTGTCCAACCATCTGAAGAGTATATGCTATGCCGCTTGAGAATACACCTGCATAAAGTATCGGAACAAGCGCAGCTTTAATTCCTGCAAATGTAACATTTTCCTTAAATATCATAGCAAATGTTGAAATAATTGCAATAACCATAAACTGTATACAGGACATTTTCATACTGTCAGCACTTGAAAATTTATCAATAACAAGAATGTGTATTGTAAAGCATATTGCTCCCATAAACACAAGGACATCACCAAGGTATATTCCTGATACACCGCCAGACATACATAAAAGATACATTCCGGCAACACATCCTGTAACAGAAACTCCTATTATCCAGTGCATTTTCTTGCCCATAAAAACTGAAACCACTGAAACCATAACAACATAAGTTGCTGTAATAAAGCCTGACCTTCCTGATGCCGCGACCCCTTGTGGATATACACTTATTCCATACTGCTGGAAAGTCATTGCTGCAAAAAGAACAATTCCGCATATTATGCCCGCACCCAGTGGCCATGTCTGTAAACGACTGTTATTCTCTGTATTAATTACTTTTCCAGAATTATTTCTTTTATCCAACACATTTTTAATTACAATTACAACTGCCAGAAACAGTGCACCCACTATAGACCTTGCAGCATTAAATGTAAATGTCCCAACTGCTCCTGCACCACTTGTCTGTGCAACAAATGCCGTCCCCCAGATAAATGCAGCAAGAAGCAGTATCAGGCTTCCCTTTATATTATTCATTACTCTTACCCTTATTAATATATTTGATACCTGTAAATGCACCTATAAGAATAACTAAACCTATAATAAGAGGAACAACAGGATTCTGTACAAATCCTGCAATAACATATGTCACACAAGAAATAACTGCAACTACAATTACATATGGAAGCTGTGTAGACACATGATTCATATGATTACACTGTGCTCCTGCCGAAGCCATAATTGTCGTGTCAGATATTGGTGAACAATGGTCTCCACAGACAGCTCCAGCCATACATGCTGAGATTGATATAATCATCATTGTATGGTTCGTTCCTGAAAATGTATTTACAACAATAGGAATAAGAATTCCAAATGTTCCCCACGATGTTCCTGTTGCAAAAGCAAGGAATACCGCAACCAGAAATATAACTGCCGGCAGAATACTTAACCATCCGCCCGATACTCCTTTTACAAGTCCGGCAACAAACTCCTTAGCGCCCAGACTGTCTGTCATTGCTTTGAGTGTCCATGCAAATGTAAGAATAAGGATTGCCGGTACCATTGCCTTGAATCCTTCCGGTATGCATGAGCATGATTCATTGAATGAAAGTACCCTTCTTACTGCATAGAACACAATTGTTATTATAAGTGCAAAGAAACTTCCAAGCATAAGCCCTACCGAAGCATCACTTCCTGAAAATGCATCAACAAAACCTACTCCCTTGAAAAAATCTCCTGAATATAGCATTCCAATTATGCAGCAAACTATAAGTGTAATAATTGGAAACAGCAGATCTAACACTCTTCCGCGTCCCTTAATTACATCTTCTGTTGCGTTAGCATATGGCCTGTCAGGAGTTGTATACAAGTCTCCCTTAGCTGCATTTGCTTCATGAACTGCCATTGAACCAAAGTCAACCTTTAACGCTACAATAAGAATCATTGCTGCAATAGTAAATAATGCATAATAATTGTAAGGAATAGCCTTAATAAATATTCCAAAACCATCTTCGCCCTCAACAAAACCTGTTACCGCTGCTGCCCATGAAGATATAGGCGCAATAATACAGATTGGTGCCGCTGTTGCATCAATAAGATATGCAAGCTTTGCTCTCGAAACATTATGCTTGTCTGTTACTGGACGCATAACGCTTCCAACAGTAAGACAGTTAAAATAATCATCAATAAATATAAGAATTCCAAGAAGCACCGTAACAAGCTGTGCTCCAACTCTTGTCTTAATATGTCTTCCAGCCCATTCTCCAAATGCTGCAGAACCACCTGCTTTATTCATCATGCACACCATGATTCCCAGTACAACAAGGAACACCAGAATTCCTACATTGTAAGGATCTGACAATACTCCTACAAGACCATCTTCAAATATATGAAGAACTGATTTTTCAAAACTGAACCCGCTCTGGAATATATTTCCATAGAACAGTCCTCCTATTACAATTCCTACAAAAAGTGAACTGTAAACCTCTTTGGTAATTAACGCTAATATGATAGCAACCAGCGGTGGTATAAGTGCCCAGAAGGTTGCATACAGATTAGGTACATACTGAATAACTTCTTCCATTGTATCTCTCCTTAATAAATGTATATCCTACACTAATTGTGTATTCTGCTTTCACTGCAAGTAAAATATATAACCTGATAATTCTTTGCAATCTCGTCGAGAAGCTTCATAGCCCCCTTAATATTATTATCATCAAGATTGACAAATGGGTCATCAAATATAAGAAATGGTTTCTCTTCTTTATACATTGCCTCGACAAGCGCCATTCGCATGCATACTCCAACCAGATCCTGCTTTCCTGCACTAAGATATCCAATATCTCTTGGCATATTCTGCTCCATGACAGTAAGCTTTGTATCTGCATCAAGATTGTATGCATCAGGCTCACATCCGGTAAGTATAGTATAATACTTCCTAAAGCCCGACATAACAGGTCCCATATATTCAGAAGTAAAAGACTGCTTTGAATCCTCCATAATCTGTTTTGTAAGCTTCAGCAATCTCTCTTTATTCTTTTCGCTTTCCTGAATATCTGTAAGCTGGTTAAGTTCCTGCCTGCAGCTTTCACACTCATCAGCCTGAATCTGAAGATTCTCTAACTGCTTATTGCACTGGGATATCTGTTGTGCATATTCTTCAATCATGTTGTCAATCCGTGTCATATCTGACGCTATATCTTCCAGTGAAATCTTATCAACTTCATTTTGTGCAGTGAACATACTGATATCATTCTCTGACTCAAAATCAGCTTTAATCATCATTGCATTATCATACTCACTTTTAGCACGATAATATCCATCAAGCTTTTTGTCAAGGTTTCTAAGTGTTTCTCCAATACTTTCCTCACTCTTAAAGCCTTTAATATATTTTCTCAGAAAGCATTTAATACCTGACATATTCTGCTCATACTGATTTCTATAGATATCCTGTTTAGACATTTCTTGATTAATTCTTTTATAGTCCGCTATGTCATTTCTTATACGTTCAATTGTCAGACTATAATTATTACCATTAGTGGCACAATTATACTGTTTCAGAAATTCATCCAGCCTGTTCTCAAGCTGTTTTATCTGTTCAGATAATTCGTTGTCCTGACCAGCCGCCCGTTTCTCAAGTTCACGATAATCTTCTATATCATGACATAAACCCGAAAGCTCCCATGCAATATTATCTCTGCTAAATGTAATCTCATATTCTTCACAGAACTGCCTTACAACATTCTCCGTTCCGCTGATAAAATTCTTATCATCATTAATATCCGCTTCAATTGCCTTAAGCTTATTATCAGATTCAGCACTTATATTCATAAATTCACTATCATGCTGTTTCTTCTTCACAGTTCCTATCACTGAAAATACTACTGCCATACACAAGCCGACAATAATCATGGCAATTCCAACTTCCATTACAGGCACAACAAGCACACCGCCTATTACAGCCATTACGATTCCTGCTATAATTCCAGGCACACATGAATTTTTATATAACTTAGCTCTTTCAAGTCTTGCTTGTTCATTCTCTCTTGCAAGATCCAGCTTCATTTCCTTGCCAACAATAGAATTCTGCTTGTTCTGTGCTGAAATCCAGATATCATGAATCTTCCCGACTTTGTTTTCATCGGGAATTCCTCTTGCAAACCTTTTCTTATACCATTCAAGCTTTTTCAGTTCATCGTCAGACAAACGGTTCTTCGCAGCAGCTTCTTTAAGTTCATCTAATTGTCCGGCAGTATTCTGCCATTCATCAATAGTTTCACTATCAGGAACCCCCTGTTCAAACATACCTCTAAGTTGTTCAAGCCTTTCACTGTCATCATCATCAATGTGTGTGAATTTTCCACTTAATCTTCCTGCTTCATCAAAGATTTCAATCTGCTTATGCACATCTTCCTTTTCAGGCAGTTCCCCATTAAAGTAATGTTCATATTGTTCAAATGCATTCTTCTTATCATTACATTCCTTATCAAGCAGCTGATACTTCTCTTTCAATGCCTGTATATCCTTCTGCACACTTAAATGCTTCTGCTGTTCCTGCATTTTCTTTCTGTCAGCTTTAAGCTCTTCTCTCTTAGCACACAGATTATCTCTTATATCTGTCTGCTCTTCAATAATTCTGTCTGTCTGTGAATAATTGTTAATTCTGGCAGCAAGCTCTGTTATTCTTGATTTTCTCTTAGATATAGATCCTGTAGACCTCGTACTTGTTATATTATTAAGCACCGCGGTCAGTCTTCCCACAGCAGTTTCAAAATTATTAATATCATCTGTATTATCTGCAAGATTTCCAATCTTAGCATTTATGCTGTCAGTAGTTGCCGTAACACAATCACTCTGACCTATAAACACAGTTCTCTCAAAAGACTGTGCATCTATCTTGAACAATTCTTCTCCAATATCACACGAAAAATCATCACATTCAACATTAGTGTCTTTTCTTACAAGCAGGAATTCATCATCCGCCTGCTTTTTCCCAAAGGTTCTTCTAAGTGAATAAACCACTCCACCAGTTTCAAATACTATCTCACCACCATAAACACCCTTCTGCCACGGCATAAGACGATTTCTTTCCTTATCGACTAATTTCTTCTTGCTTTCATTCTTAAAT
>UMLT01048542.1_pt1 | contig 12911 bp, 13 predicted proteins | sample 1966641 | NCBI WGS metagenome assembly UMLT01 (sample SAMEA4836208, study PRJEB28245) | human gut metagenome | biome: gut microbiome; material: fecal sample | place: Denmark | collected 2008 | reverse complement strand
TACTTTTGTATCATATGGATAACAATTGTTTCCATTAAGATTGTGAACAGGTTGTTTTAATGCAAAAATAATATTAAAGTATTACTTAATATATAGGCTATATTTTACTGTTAATCTTTTAATTAATAGAAAATAATATTGAGATAATACGCCTATTTAGCCATAATTGTACGCATATGTAACAAAATAGTTAATGCATTAAATTAATAATCCTGTATAATCATTTGGTATATGATTACTTATGCTAAAAATATAAAGTAGAGATGAAATTGTTACTTTTGTCGGTTTATGATAGTAATGTAAACATAAACAAATGTTACACCCCTGTTATATGTTTACAAAGTAGAATCATGTAATGGCTATCTTTTGTACAAAAAGGGTTGTTTACATTTCTAACAAGCGCTATTCCGTTCACAATTCAATACCGAACTGAAAATACTTGATTTCATAAACTGACAAAGTGTCTCTAATTTGTACTTGTACGATTTATGGACGAACATACTTTTATGCAGCTAAGGTTTTCCCTCTTCATTTTTGTGATTTTTGTGAACAGATATTCAGGAAAAGGCAAATATTAAAATCTAAGTAGGGTAAAATCAACGATAAAAGATTGAGAAACAATAAGAAGAGGCTTTTTATCCGGTTCAATTTTTCTGTTGTTCCAGATAAAAAGCCTCTTCTTTAGGCCAATCAAGTATAAAAAACGGTTTAATGCAGGATTTTGTAGAGTAATTCCTTTAAAAGTTCGGCATCGGAAACAGAAGTGTTTTCCACTCCCTTCGAACGGGCATCCGTCATACGGATATCGCTGATCAGATTGAACACTTTCATCGCCGAATAGTTTCGCATCCCTAAAAGATAATCCTTAACCTGGAATGTCCCCCGAAGTCCGAGTGCCGTCATCAAGCCGGCTTCGGAACGATCCTTCGTATAATAACAAATCAGGAGGTTCGAGAAATAATTAAATAATACAGGAAGGGTCATCTGGATCGGATTGCTTTTCGGGTTCTTCTCGAAGTATTGGGCAATACGGTTCGCCTTCAAGACATCTTTCATGGCAAGTGCCTTTATCAGTTCAAAGTTATTGTATTCTTTACTGATTCCGATATTTTGCTCCACCAGTTCCGGCGTGATGCGTTTTGCGCCTTTTTCAGGCAGGATCAGTGCCAGCTTATCCAATTCCTTACTCAGACGGCTTAAATCGTTTCCAAGGAAGTCAGAAAGCATCTGAGACGCCTTTCCGTCTATCCCTATGGAACGCATCTGCATAAAAGAGGCGATAAATGCCGGCATCTTGTAGTCGGGAATCTTTTTGGACTCGAACAGCACCCCGGTTTTGTCTGTTGCGGAAGCCAGCGCCTTACGACGATCTAAGTTTTTATATTTATAATTGATGACCAGAACTGTCGACATTAAAGGGTTCTTAACATAGTTCGACAGAAGCTCGATATCACGAATTAATTGAGCCTCCCGAACAACCACTAACTGATATTTTGACATCATCGGGAAACGGCGGGCTGCGTTAATTATAGATGCTGCATCCGTATCTGCTCCATACATGATAATTTGGTTAAAATCCCGTTCGGATTCTTCCAATACATTTTCGAGTAGCAAGTCTGTTATCTGATCCATAAAAAACGGTTCGTCACCCATCATTATATAGACAGGAGCGAATTTTTTTGCAACGATATCCCGACATATTTCCTCGTATGTATATTCTTTTTTTGCCATATTTGTGTGCGATCTCAATTAAAATTACCAACTGAAACGGATGTGACGGATCGTCTTCTTTCCATCAATAATCTGACGAAGCGCTTCCACTCCCAACATTACATGCTCTTTCGCAAAATTCCGGGTCACCTCGCGATCGCTGGCTTCCGTTTTCACCCCGGCTTCTTCCATAGGTTTGTCGGAAATCATCAACAAAGCTCCTGTCGGAATCTCGTTTGCAAAGCCTGCCGTAAACAAGGTTGCCGTCTCCATATCGATACCGGTAGCGTGTGTACGGCGAAGGTAGTTTTTGAAATCGCTGTCATATTCCCATACCCGTCGGTTCGTCGTGTAGACAGTCCCGGTCCAGTAATCTTTCCCCCGGTCACGTATGGCGGACGAGATGGCGCGCATCATCGAGAAAGCCGGGAGCGACGGCACTTCTGCCGGCAGATATTCGTTCGAAGTGCCTTCTCCTCGGATAGCCGCAATCGGCATGACATAATCTCCCAGGTTGTTCGCCTTCTTCAATCCTCCGCATTTCCCCAGAAAGAGGACGGCAGTCGGCTTTATCGCCGATAACAAATCCATAATCGTCGCCGCATTCGCGCTCCCCATCCCGAAGTTGATAATCGTGATGCCATTGGCCGCTGCGTTCGGCATGGAGTTTTTCAGTCCCAGGATCGGCACGTTAAAGTGGTCGGCAAACAGTTCCACATACTTCGTGAAGTTGGTGAGCAGGATATATTTGTCGAAGTCTTCCAGCTTCCGCTCCGTATAGCGCGGCAACCAATTCTCGACAATTTCTTGTTTTGTTTTCATAAATCACTACCTTTGATGGTCTATTTTCACAGAATAAAAGAACAAATATAGTAAATGCTTGCATTAAACTTACCTGGTTTTGCGCCTAAAGTAGCAGAAAAAGATGGAAAACGTACGATCTTCGATCCCGTACGGCAAAAATATGTGGCTCTCACTCCTGAAGAATGGGTACGTCAGCATTTTGTCAATTATCTGATCACTCGGAAAAGCTACCCGAAAGAACTGCTGGCAAACGAAGTGCTGGTCAAGCTGAATGGAACCTCCAAACGTTGCGATACGGTTGCTTACAACCGTTTTCTTGAACCTCTGGTCATTGTCGAGTACAAAGCTCCCCATATAAACATTACCAACACTGTTTTCGACCAGATAGCCCGTTATAACATGGTGCTACGTGTCGAATACCTGATTGTTAGCAATGGCTTAAACCACTATTGCTGCAAAATCGACTATAACAACCGGACATACACTTTTTTGGAAGGAATACCCGCATACAACGAATTATAAACCTCATTTTTACCGATATTAACATCCGATATACAAACCTTTACATCCAAATGCCAGGACCTTTTTTGTCAAAACAGGGCGGAAAAAATCCTCTGCATCCCCATCTTCACGCCTGTACACCCGGATGTAGGCTCCTTGAACATCCGGGTGTCCGTCCTCTCTACATCCGGATGTTCAAGGACGAATGTAGTTAGTTTGCTAAAAATAAGACTGTTAGTTATACAAACGGATCCCTTTATTTCTCTCAAAAAAGAAACGGATGTCTTGTGATAGGGTGTGATAGAAGTGTGATAGAGAAAACAAAATAGTATCACTTGTTATCGCCATTGAAAAACAAAGGCAACACCCGGCCGGGTGATAGAGTGATACTACAAAAGCAAAACAACACAGGTAAACAACAAAACTCTAACTAAAACTTACAGAACGGATGCGGTCTGATCCCTATATATCATAATGGAATCGGACATCTGCATATTGGCCGGTCTGTCGACATACACGGAATTACTATCCTTTATGACAGGTTGGTCAGTTGTTTTCTTCTCATCGAAGATTAGTGAATAACCTAAGATTACTGCAAAAAAAGATAATATCAATGCTTTCATATTCTATTACAATTTTAATATCATATATAAGTATGATGTATTCAAAACGCAAAACGCTGCACTATATTACAAAAGAAATGTATTTTCTTTGTAATTCTTTCGTAACAACTCGTCCTTATCCCTTGATTTTTATGGATAACAGGTTAATACACAGAATAGTTCAAAAAAAATCGGGGAAAGAATAAATATCCTTCCCCGATTCTATTATTGTCATGTTTCGAATGATCTGTTACGCGCCGAAATCGTCGAAATGCAACATTTCACGCGGCACGCCCAGATTGTCCAGCATATTTTCCACTGCCTTTGACATCGGGCCCGGACCACACATGTAGTATTCGATATCTTCCGGAGCTTCGTGATCCTTCAGATATGTATCGTAGATTACTTGGTGAACGAAACCGGCCGTGTACTTCACTCCTGCCGCATCGGCTGCCGGATCCGGACGGTCGAGTGCCAGATGGAATGTGAAGTTCGGGAATTCCTTTTCGATTTCCAGGAAATCTTCCAGATAGAACACTTCGTTCAAGGCACGGGCGCCATAGAAGTATGACATCTTGCGATCCGTAGTCTTGAGTGTCTTCGTCATGTGCATGATCTGAGCACGAAGCGGAGCCATACCGGCACCACCACCGACCCACATCATCTCTCTCTTCGAATCGAAGATCGGATGGAAATCGCCATAAGGACCGCTCATCGTCACCTTATCACCCGGTTTCAGGGTAAAGATATAAGAAGAAGCTATACCCGGCATCACATCCTGGAAGCCCACTTCGGGTTTCGGTTTGAACGGCGGAGTGGCTATACGAACCGTCAACATGATGCGGTCGCCTTCTGCAGGATAGTTGGCCATAGAGTAAGCACGGATGGTCGGTGTGTCGTTCTTGCATTTCAACGTGAACAAACCGAACTTTTCCCAAGCCGGCAGATATTCTTCGCCGATCAGCGACTTGTCGATATCCTTGTTGTAATCCATTGCGTATGCCGGAATCTTGATCTGGGCATAAGAACCCGGCAGGAAGTCCATGTGTTCACCCTTAGGCAACGCCACGATAAACTCTTTGATGAAAGTAGCCACGTTCTTGTTGGAAATGACTTCGCATTCCCATTCCTTTACACCGAAAACTTCGTCCGGAACCTGAACGACCATATCTTCCTTCACTTTGCACTGACATGCCAGACGCCAGTGTTCCTTAATCTGTTTACGAGAGAAAAAGCCCTTTTCTGTCGGCAGGATTTCCCCGCCTCCTTCCAATACCTGTGCACGGCACTGGCCACATTTACCACCACCACCACAAGCTGAAGACAAGAAGATACCACCACTTTGCAAACCAGCCAGCAAAGTGCTTCCTATCGGAGTCTCAATATCTTTTTCTCCATTTACCTTCAGGTCTACATTTCCTGACGGTACCAATTTTGCTTTGGCCGCCAACAACGCACCCACCAGGATCAGCGTAATCACCAAGAAGATCACGGCACCTGCTGCGATTGTAAGACTGCCAGTCGTCATTAATAAAGTCATTTCTGTAATAAGTTTAATGCGTTAATATTATATCTTAAGACCTGAGAAGCACATGAATGCCATACCCATCAAACCTGTGATGATAAAGGTGATACCAAGACCTTTCAACGGTTTGGGGATATCCGAGTATGCCAGCTTTTCACGGATGGCAGCCATACAGACGATAGCCAGCATCCAACCGATACCAGAACCTAAGCCATAAACAGTTGCAACACCTACGTTAGGAAATGCCTTTTGTTGCATAAACAGAGAACCACCCAGGATAGCGCAGTTTACAGCGATCAGCGGCAAAAAGATACCCAGAGAAGCGTACAGAGCCGGAGCAAACTTTTCCACTACCATTTCCACCAGCTGCGTAAACGAAGCGATGATGGCGATAAAGATAATGAAAGCAAGGAAGCTCAGGTTTACACCAGCGAATTCAGCACCCAGCCATTGCAGAGCACCTTCCTTCAATACATAATTTTCAAGCATATAGTTGATCGGCAACGTACATGTCAGAATGAACGTCACAGCCATACCTAATCCCAAAGCAGTCTTTACGTTCTTGGAAACAGCCAGGAAAGAACACATACCCAGATAGTATGCGAAAATCATGTTGTCTACAAAGATCGAGCGGACAAATGTGCTTAATAATTCTTCCATTCTATTATTTTTTTAATAGTTAGCATTAATTTTCCTGAAGTTCCTTGTTACGAGAACGGTGAACCCAAATAATCACGGCGATCACGATCAATGCCATCGGAGGCAGGATCATCAAACCGTTGTTCACATAACCGAAGTCATAGAATGCCTGCGGAATAACCTGGAATCCCAGCAACGTGCCGGAACCTAACAGCTCGCGGAAGAAACCGACGATCACCAGGATCAATGCATAGCCTAAACCGTTACCGATACCGTCAAGGAATGATTCCCACGGACCGTTACCCAGTGCAAATGCTTCCAGACGTCCCATCAGGATACAGTTGGTAATGATCAGACCCACAAACACTGAAAGCTGTTTGTTTACGTCATAAGCAAACGCTTTCAGCACTTCACTCACGATAGTCACCAATGCTGCCACCACCACCAACTGCACAATGATACGGATACGGTTTGGAATCGTATTACGCAGCAGTGAAATGATCACGTTGGCAAAAGCCACAACAGCCGTTACTGAAATACCCATTACAATAGCCGGCTCCAGTTTTGATGTTACAGCCAGCGCAGAGCAGATACCCAACATCTGGACGATGACCGGGTTGTTTACGCTAAGCGGGCCTAACAGAACTTCTTTATTCTTTTCAGATAATAATCCCATTTTCTACTTAATTTTGTGAGGTTAAAAACTTAACATAACCATTCAAACTATTAAATAACATCGCCTGTACTCCCTGGCTTGTAATCGTACCGCCGGAAATACCGTCTACATAATCCTGACCGGCAACGCTCTTGCCAGGCTTAACGACCGCAATAGACTTGAATGTACCGTCCATGAACAGTTTCTTACCCTTGAATTCATTGCTGAATGCAGGTTTTGCTATTTCAGCACCCAATCCCGGAGTTTCACCCTGGTGGCTGAAATCAGCACCATAAACCGTATTCCTATCGCTGTCTACAGAAATATATCCCCACAGCGGTCCCCACAAACCGGCACCATGCAAAGCCATGATGTATTTAGGCTGGCCATCTACATTTGCAACGAAAACCGGATACTGGTGTTCGGCAGCAGCCTTCACCACATCGGCGGCAAAAGCGTCACCTTCTACTTTTTCACCATTTTCATTTACCAGAAATGCTTCTTTGATCAATTCCGAATATTTAGCTTCGGCTTCATTTGCCGGAACCGTCACGTTGATGGAGCGCAGGATCTGCTGTCTCTTGTCGTTTTCCTCGTTTTTCTGCTGGAAAGTTCTAAGCGATTGCGAAGTAAAGGCCAGCACGACTGCGACCAGAACAACCATTACGGAAGCATAAACAACAGTATACACGTTACTGTCTCTGTCCAGTCCCTTTTTCTTGTCAGCAGCAGCCTCGTCTTTCATTTCTTCGAAATCGGAAGCGGGAGCTGCACATACAGGACAAACATCCGGAGCTTTATTTCCTTCGTGGATATATCCACATACTTTACATTTATATTTTGCCATACTCCTTCTTACTTTATTTGATTACACGTTTCAATCTGCGGTTGATGTTAGCTTCCACTACATAATAGTCGATCAGCGGAGCAAATACATTCATCAACAGGATAGCGAGCATCATACCTTCTGGGTAACCCGGATTCAATGCACGGATAATAATAGCCATAGCTCCTACCAGGAATCCGTAGATGTACTTACCTGTTTCCGTACGGGCAGAAGTGACAGGATCGGTAGCCATAAACACGGCACCGAATGCGAAACCACCCAGGAACAAATGATCCAACGGAGATACGCACATGGCCACCGTCGTTCCGATCATATTGAAGATAAGCGACATGACCGCACCACCCACAAATACGGAAACCATTGTTTTCCAACTTGCGATCTTTGTGAAAAGAAGGATAACCGCCCCGATCAGGATCGCCAATACAGATGTTTCACCGATCGAACCCGGAATCAGACCTAAGAACATGTCCCATGTGGAAATCGGATGTCCGAGAACATCGACTGCCTGGAACGAACCGATCAGTTCCTTGCCTGCGATAGCAACCTGTCCCAGCGGAGTCGCGCCAGAGAAGCCGTCTACCCCCTGTCCGCCACCGATACCGAACGTATCAGCCGTACGAACAAACACCTGGTCACCGGACATAGCCGCCGGATATGCGAAGAACAAGAATGCACGTGTAACCAACGCTACATTAAATACATTATAACCTGTACCGCCAAATACTTCTTTGGCAAAAACAACTGCAAATGCAGTAGCTACGGCGATCATCCACAACGGAGTGTCGACAGGGACGATCATCGGGATCAGGATACCGGAAACCAGAAAACCTTCCTGGATTTCTTCCTTCTTCACCTGGGCAACAGCAAACTCGATACCCAAACCTACCACATACGAAACAATGATTTTAGGCAATACAGCCAGAAAACCAAAAATAAAAGTCATGAGAAATCCCGGATCAGCTCCTATTGCAAGGTTATGCTGATAACCGACATTGTACATACCAAAAAGCAAAGCGGGCAACAAAGCAATGATGACCACGGTCATCGTACGCTTCGAGTCAATATAGTCATGAATGTGTACGCCTGATTTGGAAGTTGTGCTCGGAACAAACAGGAATGTTTCGAAACCTTCAAAAACAGAACGGAACATCGCCAGCTTTCCGCCTTCCTCAAAGTTAGGCTTAATCTTGTCGAGGTAATTCCTTAACGCTTTCAATGTATTCTAATTTTTAATGTTATTAATTCATTTCCTTGTATAATACATCCAGACCTTGACGAACGATCTTCTGAATTTCGAGTTTGGACGTATCGACGAATTCGCAAAGGGCAAAATCTTCGGGCGCTACTTCATATATACCCAGGTTTTCCATCTTATCGATATCGAATGCGATAATAGCCTTCAACAGGTATTCCGGCATGATATCCATCGGAAACACGCTATCGTATTCGTTGGACATGATCATAGCACGCTTGCCTCCCTTGATACGGGCGTCTATCACATATTCCTTGTTCTTACCCATCAACCAGGCGGGGAATGAATGGCTCACACTGAATTTTCCGAAACCGGGAGTCGCCCAGCCGAAGAAGTCGTGTGTTTCGTCGCCTTCCGGGATAACCGTAATCTGATTGTCATAGGCTCCCAAATAATCGTTTTTTTCTACCTTCGTACCAGTCAACACGTTACCGCTGATAATGCGGATATCTTCGTTACCTCTCATGATCTTTCCGTCAACCAGACTGGCGATCGTACAGCCGGCAATTGCCTTAACGTATCCTCTCTCTGTCGTTTCGGAACCGGTTATCACAACCAGGCGGCTGAAATCGGCGATGCCCTTATTGAACAAACGGCCGATAACGATCACGTCGGCAGGATTTACCGTCCAGACCACTTCACCCTTATTGATAGGTTTAATGTGATTAATCTGTACTCCCACATTGGCCGCAGGATGCGGACCTTCCACTTCTACAGTTTCAACACCTTTCACACTAACGGAAGAACCTTTACGGATGCCGACATACACCTTGCCGTCGGTAAGTTTTGCAAGCGCATCCAATCCCGTCTGAAAATCAACTTCCTGTCCTTTCACGACGAAATCGAAGTTCGGAGCTAACGGTGCGGAATAGAATGCAGAAACAAAGATGTCACGTGGTTCGTCAGCCGGCGAGGCGACGATGTCGTACGGACGTTGTTTGATAAACGGCCACATACCAGCGTGCAAGATTGCCTCCTTCACCTCTTCTCTCTTGAGGGAAGCTACATTTTTCTTACCGAAATCTTCATACTCGATCTGCGCTTCCGGCTTGACAACCACGCTAAGCACTTTACGCTTCTCTCCTCGATTTACGGCAGTTACTTCGCCACTGACAGGCGAAACAAACTTGATCTCCGGGCGGTTCTTATCGATCATCAATACAGAACCGGCTTTGACTTTTTCTCCTACTTTGGCAACAACTTTGGGTACAATACCGTTATAATAATCGGGAACGATAGCGTAACTATCGCTTTTCCCTCCGTTTAACAGTACGTCCGAAGCTTTGCCCTTCAGATTAATGTCTAAACCCTTTTTAATCTTAATCACATTTGCCATGATACAACTAAAATTGTTTATATGTAATTTTCCCGCAAAAGTAAGCAATTTTTTATGCTTTAAAGCAGGGAATGGAAAATAATTAAAGAAATAATTCCATAATTTTGCACCGACAAAGAAAGAAATATGAAAATGAGAGTGTACAGTTTACTATTTATGATGCTTTTTGCCCTTTCCATCGGGGTAAACGCACAGGTAAAGTTCTTCACCGATGTCAATAGCAAGCAGATAAAAACGCTTCAGGTGAAAGTTGCCGGAGAGTTGATATCCGAACCTTACATAGCGTTGGGAGGAGAAGAGCAAATTGAAATCAATTTCGACGGTTTGGGGAGTGGATACACACGATATGCCTATAACGTGGTGCATTGCAACGCCGACTGGACGCAATCGCAGTTGAGTCCGATCGAATATATGAATGGTTTCCAGGGAACAACAATCGACGATTTTGCCAATTCCATCGGGACTACGACTCAATATTCGAACTACCGGCTATTGCTTCCGAACGACGATGTCCAGTTTAAAGTTTCCGGCAATTATGCCATCCAGGTCTATAACGAGGATACGCCGGACCAGATCATTTTTACAGCCTGTTTCTCTGTGGTAGAACCGGTTGTCAATATCTCGGCTTCGGTGAGCGGGAACACGGACATCGACACCAACCAGAGCCATCAGCAGGTAAGTTTCAACATCAACAACAAAAATTTTCCGATCACTTATCCGCAAACGGACCTGAAGATATTCGTTTACCAGGACAACCGGCGCGATAATGCCGTAACGGACTTGCAACCTATGAGCATTCTGGAAAACCAAATATCTTACACGTATAACCGCAACCTTATTTTCCCTGCCGGGAATGAGTATCGTCGCATGGAGTTCCTAAGCAACAAATATAATGGAATGCACGTCGAAAATATCTCCTTCCACAATCCTTACTATAATGTGGAACTTATGACCGATTACAGGCGGGATAAAGGCACTTACCAATATGACCAGGATCAGGACGGCCGTTTCTTCATTCGTTGCAGCGACTGTAACGATCCGGATACGGAAGCGGATTATTATATCGTGCATTTTACACTTGCATGCGATCCGCTGCCCGATGGGAGTGTATATCTGAACGGTGAGCTATTTAATAATGTATTGGATGAAAAGAGCAAAATGGGCTATAACTTCGAGACGAAGCAATACGAAAAAGCCGTACTTCTCAAACAGGGAAGTTACAATTACCAGTATTTGTTTGTCCCGACCGGTTCCTCTGTCGGTCAGACAGGTCCGATAGAAGGTAATTACTACCAGACACAAAATGAATATAGCATCTATGTTTATTATCGTCCGATGGGTGCTCGCTATGATCGGCTAATTGGTGTCACGACTGTCAGGAACGAGATGCAGGTATTCTAAGCAAGGGTGAATACTCTTTTCCCCATCACATAGGTGGCTTGAATATTCCTTTCATCTCCAGATGTTTGCAGCCCGAACAGTTTATTTTCCAACGTCCACTTCCCGTGGCGTTTCAGATAGTCCATGCGTACCTGCTGGGAAGGTGTGGCGGCATAATCCATAACAATGAAGTCCGCTTTCCGGCCTTTCCCGAAACAGCCGATTTCATCATCCAAATGAAGTGCTTTAGCTGCTCCCAACGTACATTTATATAATGATTCGAATACAGACATCGGATATCCGCCAAGTTGCTGCACTTTATACGCCTCTCCCATCGTGCGCAGCATAGAAAAAGAGGTTCCGGCTCCGATGTCCGTCGCCAATACGGTTTGCATACCGACACGATTGGCTTGTTGCATATCAAACAGGCCACTTCCCAAAAAGAGGTTGGATGTAGGACAATGGGCTACGACAGAACCAGCTTCGACCAATCGACGGCATTCCGAATCAGACAGATGAATACAATGTCCGAAGATGGAACGGTCTGTAACCAATCTTGCCCGCTCGTATACTTCCAAGTAATCTTGGCAGTCGGGACACAAGGAAAGCGTGCTGTCGATCTCGTCTTTATTCTCGGAAAGATGCGTCTGTATATAAGTGCCAGGATATTGTTCGTGCAAACGTCCAGCCGCAATCAGTTGTTCCGTCGAACAGGAGATGGCAAAACGGGGCGTGATGACATAGCGGTTCCGCCCTTTTCCATGCCAAGATTCGATCAAAGAACGACTTTCGGATTTCCCCTGTTCCGCCGTATCGGTCAATCCTGCCGGAGCATTCCGGTCCATCAGCACTTTTCCGGTCAGCATACACATATTATATTCCGACGCAACGGAGAAGAGAGCGGTGACGGATGTTGGATGTACCGTTGCATAAGCCATGCAAGCTGTCGTTCCGTTCCGGAATAGTTCCTCTACAAAGAAGTGGGCCATCCTATCCGCATGTTCCGAAGAAACAAACGCCTGTTCTGCTGGAAAGGTATAGTCCTCCAGCCAATCCAGCAACTGCCTTCCGTACATCCCGATTATTTCAGCTTGCGGATAATGGATATGGGAATCTATAAATCCAGGCATCAGGAGTTTACCGGAATAATCAACCAGTTCATAATCGGTATAACGGCCTTTAATATCCTCAAAAGGCCCACAATCGACTATCTCTCCTTCCCGTACGACCAATGCTCCATCGGGAAAATATCGGTAAGCATCTTTTCTATTTAACGGAGAATCGATAAAATCAAAAACTTCTCCCCGGTATAATGTCAGTTCACTCATCTTTTTTCTCTTTTATCGGTTCGACATGCAAGACGATATGGGTTGCAGGCCCAAATTTCAAACGTAACTTACTTTCTATCTCCTTCGTCAGCTCATGCGCACGGCTTACAGTTATTTGTCCATCGACCCGGATATGCACTTCTATTGCAAAATCATTACCGATTCTGCGGGTACATAGATTATGCGGGTTCCTGACCTCCGGCGTTTCATTTATTATAGAGAGAATCTTATCTTCGACCTCAGTCGGTAAAGATTTCTCCAGCAAATCATTAATTGCAGGTATGACCAACTGAAAGGCTACCTTTACAATCAATATGCTGACAATCACGGCT
>UMLT01022873.1_pt1 | contig 13354 bp, 14 predicted proteins | sample 1966641 | NCBI WGS metagenome assembly UMLT01 (sample SAMEA4836208, study PRJEB28245) | human gut metagenome | biome: gut microbiome; material: fecal sample | place: Denmark | collected 2008 | reverse complement strand
TCATAACTCCGATATCACTGTAACTTTTATTATCAATTATAACGAATGTCTTATCGGTATTACTATCAACCTCAAAATATTTATAACCGTCCATCCATTCCTTAGATGGAGCGTATCTTTTTACTAAAAATGTACCTGCTGCCAGCACGGCAAGAACAACCACTGCCACAACTGCTATCAGTCCGGTTCTATATCTGTGTTTCCTTCTGCTTCTCATTCTTATCTCCATTCCTGTCTATACTGTTATTTATTACGCTCACGCTCTGACACTAAATAATTGACTTTATTGTATTTCTTCATTAAGTATACGAAGTGCCCGATCTGACATTAAATATATGCCTTTATTGCATTAACAATAATATTTATTATTCTGACTATATACAGTATCTTTGCAGAAGTATTGTATCATTTAATACTGGCAGGGTCAAAATGTATTTAACCCCGCCTTGTATATTGTATGGCGAAGGGACGCCTTTAACTTATATTAATGTATTTTCCTGTTATATTTATTAACATATTTTTCATTAATACATTTTTCTGAATATATCTTTAATTAATCTATTATAAATAATATTGATATACTCATTTTATTAAATTGTCCGTGATATTATTTTTGTGATATTATCTTATTTCCCCATTATAACCTTTATAAGAAGGTACTAACAGTTTCATAAACCAGTGAAGATTTTCTCCACTTAACATAAAAGGATTGCGCTCTATCGGTGTTAATTCCACCTTCACTCCATAATCCTGCAATAACTGCTCATTCTCTTTTGTGCCATTGGTCAATGTATACATAGTTAATCCCTTTATATGAAGAAATCTGCCCATTCTCTCAATCTTTTTAATACACTCCTTGAATTTCCACGGAAGCATTGACCCTATAAGCATTTTCTTGTCACACCCTGCCAGTGTAGCAGTCATTCTTGCAAATGTATCCTTGGCATCACCAAAATCTATATCTATTATTACTATGTCATAATTATCTTTTAATATATTAAAACTATTGTCATTCAGAACCCCGTAAAAGTCTATCCCATTAATACTGTAGGCGTGTCTTGATACCATCTTCTTACAACGTACTGTTCTTCCTGCACACATCTGCTCTTTCATAAGCACATATGTCTTAATGTCACCTGCAACAGCCGTCTTTCTCTTTAATACACTTGTAAAAAACACTGCCAGCATAATAGTCACATAAGTTGCACCTGCACTGTCACAAAGCCCTGCTACTCCTATAGTCCTTACATTATCAGATATTCTCACATTTTTATACTGATTTAGTAATTCCCTGCTCTTTCTTTTCTGCTTCAATCCCTTTATATGTTTTAATTCTTTTATTTGTCTTAATCTTTTGCATGATAACCCATATTTTTTCATATAATATTTTATATAACTCCTTTTTTTGTCCTGCATCTATGTTCTCCCATAAAGCAGTAAGATTATCCTGCATAAAATCCTTCATAATTAAAGTCCACGCAGCGTTATTCTCGTACCACTCATATATACACGGCACTCTATAACAGCTTTTCTTATCTGCTATAGTATTAGAATACCCATAAAACTGCACTTCATTAACAAGATTAACAAATATTATGCTGTTATGGCATATTTTATCAGTTTCATCTATGAGGCTGCTCTCACTTCTGACATCATATTTTCCGCCAACAACACATATATTTATTATTTTTGAATTATTATCATTCATTATTGCCTCATAGCCATAACTATCTATCATTACTCTTTCGTTACAACTATCCATATGAATATTTTTTAATTCATTATCACAATCCTGAAATAATGAATTAACTCCACTGTCAATAATTACAATGTCAAAATTATCCTGTATATCATAATTAACACCCTGCGTTTCATCTCTGCCATATGACGGCATCAGCCATATTCCCCTGCAGATAAGAAGGCCTTCTGATGTAGAACATATACTATTATCTGCCAATGCCGTCTGTAATATATCCGTTCTTCCCGAACCTTCTATTACCAGACATTTCAAGCCATAATCACCGAGGCAGTGTGCCATACTAAGCACAGTATGGGTAACTCCAATTCCTCTCCTGCTACCTGATACTTTAATTATATAAGAGTAATTCTTAATTCCATAAATGCTGTTTATTTTGTAATTTTCTAATACACTGCCTGACACATATGTATTATTTAATGCTATACTGCTGGTTTTATTTATTGCATTTTTATTGATAAATTTTATTTTCTGGAAAAATGTAATATCAGACCTTGCAGTTTGTTCCAGTTCCCACCTTAACGCTTTAACATTTTTATAACGTCTGTATTGATTATGACGGGTACATTTATTAATTACCGGGTATAATTTATTATGGACTGTGCTATTGCTGTCAGCCATAAACTTAAGAACCATTCCAACACTGTAAATATCAGTCTGATAAGTAAGCTCCTTTCCGCTGTACTGCTCAGGTGCAGCATAACCTGGACTTATCATACCAGCCTGCGTTAATCCAGCTTTGTGAATCGAACTCCCAAAATCTATAAGTTTAACATTATTATGCTCATCAATTATGATATTATCAGGTTTAATATCAAGATGAATTATTTCATTATCGCAGTTATGCAGATACTCCAATATGTCACATAATTTAACTGCTATATCACAAATCTCACTTGTCTTTATATTGTCTGTATCATTAATATATGACCTTAAAGATTTACCAGATATATATTCTTCAATAATGCAGATACTTATATCATCTTCTTCAATATCGTAAATTACTGGAATGTGGGAATGTTTAAGATTCTTAATTAGACGGGCTTCTCTTAAGATAGTGTCACTATCCATATCAGCCTTTCTGATAACCTTGGCAACTCGCAATGTATCAAGTGCGGTATGCCTTACTAAATATACATTAGAATGATTGGTCTTGGCCAATTGCTTTATTATCTCATACTTATCGCTAAATTCCTGTTATTCACCTCCGTTGACTTATAGAATTAAATTACTCTGATTAGTTTATATCATACTTTTAATATATTATCAATACAATTTTACAACTTCTTGTCGAAATTTTTAAAATTTAGAGATTTTTTATTTTATGAAACATCCAGACTCCTTTACATATCTATGAAAAATGAGTATTATATTTTCATAGATATAATTAACTATGCACTTCGCAAGAAAGGAGATTGTTATGAAGATTGAAAGAGTTAATGAGAATCAGATACGTTGTACACTCAATCAGGCTGATCTTGCTTCTAGACAATTAAAGATAAGCGAACTTGCGTATGGCAGTGAAAAAGCAAAAGAACTTTTCAGGGATATGATGCAGCAGGCTTCCTATGAGGTTGGTTTTGAGGCTGACGATATTCCGCTTATGATTGAAGCAATTCCTATTTCATCTGATTGTATTGTTCTTATTATAACAAAGGTCGAGAACCCTGAAGAATTAGATACACGCTTCTCTAAGTTTTCCCCTTTAGATGATGGTGAGTATGATTATGACGATGATTATTCAGATATAGAAACTATTGATGATAATTCCTATAATGATACTTCTGTTCCGCCTACCGCAGGTGATGAGCTTGATGCGGATACCAAGACCACATCAGAGGGTGGGATTATCGGTGATGACCTTATGAATTTATTCAGCAAGGTAAGAGATTACCTCAACAATTCCAAAGAGAATACAGTCAGCACTGGAAGCAGGCATACTGCTCCTGACACCACTGCTATCCCTGAGGAATTTGCCAACAGCGACAGAAGCAGTTCTGATAATAATACTGAACACAAAGCTCCTGCTGCACCTGTTCCTAAGACAAGAATATATTCTTTTGAATCTATGGACGATTTTATTGATGCTTCCAAGGTCATTAATCATATTTATAATGATCCAAGCTATCTTTACAAGAAGTCAGGCAGTGACAGATATTACCTTATTATGCAGAGATGCTGCTGCTCATCTGTAGATTTTAATAAGGTATGTAACATATTATCAGAATATGCCCTTAAAGAAACTTCAAACGAAGCTTTATTTGCTTTCTTTAAAGAGCACGGTGACTGCATTATAGCCAAGCACGCGATAAATGTTGCAGCTAACCTCTAATACAGCCGCTGGTGGAGTTAACATTACCATATGCACATTTTTGATTATCTGCATACAGCTTTATAATCCGGATAATTATACCAATATATACCAAAATAAAAAATACCCCATTGTAGTAACACCAGTCTCCAGTTATAAACTGATTGCAGATGTTACTACAATGGGATATCTTTTTAATATTAAGCAGCCTTTAGCTTTTTTAATATTAGCCTAATGACTGAAGGTAGCTCTGGATTTCTTCTACGAGCATATCGCTGTCAATACCGTGTACCATAGCAGCTTCTTCTAATGTCTCTCCTGCTGATGAAGGACATCCAACACAGTGCATACCTGCACCCATAAGAATTGGAATTACTCCTGCATCAATCTGTATAACTTCACCAATTGTTGTGTCCTTGGTAACTCTTGCCATACCTGTTTCCTCCATATATATTAATTCCTGTTATAATCAGGTTGTGTGGTCTATATTTCCGACACATACAACTACTATAATATTACCCAATAAAAATGTCAAGAATACCTGATTTGTGTTAATTTTTTTGTCTTGTATTTTTTCTTACTCTATCGTATAATATGGATACAATAAATCCAAGGAGGAATATTATTATGGCATATGTAATTAGTGATGATTGTATCAGTTGTGGTGCTTGTGCTGCTGGATGTCCAGTTGAAGCTATCAGCGAAGGTGCTGCTCATTATGAAATCAACGCAGATGTATGTGTAGATTGCGGTGCTTGTGCTGGTGTATGTCCAGTTGGTGCTCCAAACCCACAGTAGTTTGAAGATACATAACTAACAACAGCAGGTGTGAATTATCACACCTGCTGTTTTATTTTAACCATTAACTTTTAATCATTAATTCCTAAACAGTTATATTAACCGCGTTTTTCCTAATTGATACACTTTATCATTATCAATTCTATGAACCCATATTCTTTGCAAGGTCTGCAAATCTTGTCTGTTCTGGTATCCAAGCCATCTTAACAGTTCCTATAGGACCATTTCTTTGCTTAGCTATGATAATCTCTGCAATACCTTTAAGTTCTGTGTCCTTATTATAATAATCATCTCTATAAAGAAACATAACTACATCGGCATCCTGCTCTATCGCACCTGACTCTCGCAGGTCCGATAACATAGGTCTGTGGTCTGGTCTTTGTTCTACCGCTCTTGAAAGCTGTGACAGTGTAACTACAGGTACATCAAGCTCTCTGGCAAGTGCCTTTAATGAACGGGATATATCTGATATTTCCTGCTGTCTTGACTCCGTCCTTCCATTACCACTCATCAACTGGAGGTAATCGATTATTATTAAGCCAAGATTATTTTCCATTTTGTACTTTCTGCACTTAGACCTTAACTCCGATATCGTGATACCCGGTGTATCATCAATAATAAGCTTGGACTTTGCTATTCCATCTGCACCTTCAATAAGCTTGCCCCAGTCATTAGAGTCCAGACGGCCTTTTCTAAGCTTATCGGCATCTACTGATGACTCAAGCGAAAGCATACGGTTGACAAGCTGTACATTTGACATTTCCAGACTGAATACGGCTGTTGTTATGCCCTGTTTAATAGCAACATTTTCCGCCACATTAAGGACAAACGCAGTCTTACCCATAGATGGTCTTGCGGCAACAAGCACAAAATCTGATGGCTGTAATCCGGATAAATAGCTGTCCAGATCCTTAAAGCCTGTAGGAACACCAGTTACGACACCTCTGTTCTTAGCCGCTGTCGATATCTTATCAAGTGCTTCAAGAACAACCTTATCAATAGGAGTATAATCACTTGCACCTTTATTTCTTACAAGCTCGAATATACGCTTCTCTGTCTCTGCAAGTATATCCTCTGTGCTGTCTTTACCTGCATAACAGTCATTAGCTATCTTTTCATTAACTTTTATAATATTTCTTAAAATGGACTTGTCTTTAACTATCGTTGCATACTGTCTTATATTAGCAGAGGTTGGCACTGATGAAAGCAATTCCCTGACAAATTCAAGACTATACACCTCTGGAGGCACATCTTTTTCTTTAAGCTTCTCCTGTAAAGTAACAACATCTACAGGCTTGCCTTCATTATTCATCTCCACCATAGCCTGAAACATAATCCCATACTGCTTATAATAGAAATCGTCCTGCATAAGCATTTCGCCCGCAGTAATAATAGCCTGCCTGTCCCATATCATAGAACCTATTACCGATTGCTCAGCTTCAAGACTATTAGGCATAGTTCTGGTAATATTTAATTCTTCCATAGTTCCTCACTTATACAAATGTATTATTTCTCCACTACTTTAACAGTCAATTTAGCTGTTACATCTTTATGAAGCTTAAGTGCAATTATATGTGTACCTAAAGTCTTAATAGGCTCATCAAGCTTCATCTTCTTCTTATCAACTTCAAGTCCAAGCTGTTCCTTAACAGCTGCGGCTACTTCCTTAGTTGATATTGTTCCAAATGTTCTTCCACCCTCACCTGTCTTCATATATACTGTAACGGATTTATCTTCGATAGTTGCAGCAAGCTCTTTAGCCATCGCAAGCTCTTCTGCTGCCTCTTTTTCTTCTCTCTTCTTCTGAAGCTTAAGGTCATTAAGATTTTTAGGTGTAGCTTCTATACCAAGCTTCTTAGGTATAACATAATTTCTGGCATATCCATCATTTATCTTAACAATCTGTCCCTTTTTACCTAATGTTCTTACATCTTCTAATAAAATAACTTCCATAATTAACCTCTTTTCTGCACTTTATCTGTGCTTAAGCTTATACTATATCTCGCCCTCAGCAAGCATATTGTCGAGAGTAAGTTTAATTGTATTAACTGCCTGCTGTATTGTACAATTCGTAAGCTGAGCACCGGCAATACTCATATGTCCGCCACCGCCAAGCTTTTCCATAACGAGCTGTACATTTACCTCGTCTATGGATCTTGCACTTATATATAATTTATCTTCATATTGTGTAATAACAAATGAAGCCTTTATTCCTGATATATCAAGAAGCTGGTTCGCAGCCTTTGCACCACCTATAGTCGGGCTTTCAAGACCCTCTCCGTCAAATACAGTAATAGCAAATGCAGACTTGTATACCTCTGATTTGCTTACTGCCGAAGCTATCGCCTTATATTCATTCATATCATTCCTAAGCATTTTCCTTACTCTTGTAACATCTGCACCGTGTCGTCTTAAAAATGCCGCAGCCTCAAATGTACGAGGACCTGACTTGCTGTTAAATCCATCTGTATCTATTGATATTCCCGCATATAGTGCATCTGCCTCAAATGCTTTAAGCTTAATTCCATCATCAACATACTGTATCATCTCTGTGACCATTTCACAGGCTGATGAAGCATATGGGTCTACATAAGAAAGCACCGCACCAGTAATTGTATCGCTTGAACGTCTGTGGTGGTCAAATACAATTATAGTCTTACATTTATCAAGAAGCTGCGGACACTCTGTTCTCTGTGGTCTGTTCACATCTACAACTATAACTACCGTTGATGCTGTAAGATAATTCTCTGCTTCCTCTTTCTTAATAAACATATCATCTGGATATTCTTCTTTATCTATAAAACGGTTCATAAATGGTCTGACACTGCTTGAAATCTCGCCAAATACAATATGAGCTTCCTTGCCGAACTTCTTGGCAATAATATATATACCAAGTGCAGAACCAAATGAATCTATATCTGGCAGATTATGTCCCATAATAAGCACATTGTCATTAGCCTCTAATATCTGTCTTAAAGCGTGGGCTTTTACACGTACCTTTACTCGTGTATTCTTCTCCATCTGCTGACTCTTTCCACCATAATAGTATATCTTCTCACCATCTTTGATAACTGCCTGGTCACCGCCACGTCCAAGTGCCAGATCCATAGCCGCCTTGGCAATATCATAATTTCTAGCATAATCAGCCGCACCAGTTCCTATGGCAATACTTAATGTAAGTGTCTTTTCATTACCGACTTTTACGCTCTTTATATCTTCCACAAGACTGAATTTATCTGCGAGAAGCTTCTCAAGGAACTTATATCTGAATACAACAAGATATTTATCTTTCTCCAGTTTTCTTATAATAGCCGCACCAGCTGAGAAATATTTATTAACTCTCTTATCTACAAGTCCGACAAATAAAGAACGACGCACATCATCTACACTTTCAAGTGCATCTTCATAATTATCTATATATACAAGCCCGACTACAAACCTTTCATCTCTTATCTTCTGTATGTACTGGTTAATATCCGTTTCATCAAACATATACATAGCTACAAGCGAAGAATTATAATCTTTGGCAAGAATATTAACACCTTGTGTGATTATATCAGCACTTATTCTCTTCATTTCAACACGGTAGTCCCTGTCATTAAATGCGATCCTGATTTCTTTGAAATCCTCAAAATTCCTGAATACATTGGCTGATAACTCAGGTATGATTGTAGAAATATTTTTATTAAGATCATTCTTTCTGTTAATACTTGCCTGCATAGAAGCATTCATCCATAAAATATTACCTTTATTATCCAAAAGGCAATAAGGTATGCTTAACTCATACAGCAGCTGTCTTTGTACCTGAGAATAATTGGAAGAAAATTCCACTATCTCCTTTATTATTCTTGGACGAAAATAGCATATCATCATCGCACAGACAAAGGCATATATAACTATAAATACTGCAACAATTGACGCTGCCACACTACTCACAAAACATAATAATATATCAAGTAATACAAGTAATATACCAAGACCTACAGGCCATAAAAATATAGAATTAAGCCTGCCAGATGGTTTGAATGACTTTGTTTGCTTATTATTCATATTAATTCCTCAATTCCTGCTTGCTTATATACAGCACACTACTATGCCCAAACGCATATGCAAATTATAACACAACTTCATCTGTCTTAAAAGCTATATTAAATAATTATATATCCTAAAGCTCAATTACACAATTATCCTTATCTTCATTAAAATACATATTCTAAACCTTATCTCCAGGCAAAGTTAATAACCAAAATATATTTAAACATATCTGTATAATAAAATTAAAAAAGCTTTCACAAACATATACGTCTGTGAAAGCTCTTTAAACCGCAGATTATACTAACCTGCAATTATAATTATTCTACTGTGTAAGGTAAAAGTGCTACATGTCTAGCTCTCTTAACTGCAACTGTAAGTGCTCTCTGGTGCTTAGCACAGTTACCAGTAATTCTTCTAGGAAGAATCTTACCTCTTTCAGATACATACTTCTTTAATAAAGCAACATCCTTATAATCTAATGCCTTGTTTGCATCAGCACAAAATGCACATACTTTCTTTCTTCTGCGCATTGGTCTTCTTCTCATCTGACCCTCTGGTCTTTCAGCCTTCTTATCTGGCATATCAAGTTACCTCCTATCTTAATTGAAAGGTAAACCCTCGTCTTCAACGCCATCAGGAATATTCATAAATCCATCCCCAGCAGCAGCGCTTGGTTCTGGTCTTGATGGTGTATATGCTGCTGTCTCACCTGACGCAGCGGATTTACTTTCAGCAAATTCCTGTTCTTCAACAACAACATCAGTAGTGTAGACTCTCTGTCCATCCTTATTAGTATAACTACCTGTCTGGATACGTCCTGTAACAACAATCTTAGTTCCCTGATGAAGATACTTTTCAGCAAATTCTCCAGATCTACCGAAAGCAACACAACTGATAAAATCAGCTGACTGCTCATCATTATTGTTTCTTGCACGTCTTCTGTCTACTGCTAATGTATATCTTGCTACTGCCATAGAGCCATCTGCATTCTGCGAATAGCGTACATCTGGTTCTCTTGTCAGTCTACCCATTAATATAACTTTGTTCATACTTATTCTCCTCTTCTATAAAGAGTTGTAAGCCTAAACGTCAATCAATTATTCTCCATCTTTAACGATTAAGAATCTAATAACGTTCTCCATAATACGAATTCTTGACTCAACTTCTGCTGGTGTAGCTGCATCAGCTTCAAACTTAATGAAGTTGTAGTATCCTTCGCTCATATGCTGGATTTCGTATGCAAGCTTCTTCTTCTCGCAAGTACCTGGATCAGTAATTGTACCGCCAAAACGAGTGATTAATTCCTTAACCTGCTCTACTGTAGCGTTTCTTACTTCATCCTCGACGTTTGCGCTAACAACTAATGCTAATTCATACTTATTCATTCTACGTCGCACCTCCTTCTGGTCTTTAGGTCCCTTTTATTAAAATATAAAAAGAACAAGGATTAATAATATCACGAGGATTGATTATAGCACATAATTATAATTCTTACAAGTCATTATTGACTGATTTTTGTATTTTTTTTGTATTTTTTTCAACAAGCGAACGCTTTAAAATTATCTCATGCATACAACCACAGCATTTTAACTTAATATCCGCACCCACTTTAATAACTTCCCACTCGTCACTGCCACAAGGGTGTTTCTTCTTCATTTTAATAATATCGCCACATTCTAATTTAATCATAGACCTATTCTCTTATAATAACTCCTAATACATTACACTCCTTATCTTCTAACTGTATAACTCTGTTATTAAGCTCGTCCTCATCGTAAGTTTCCTTTTCAGCTATTATTGCCGCATATCCACAAAATGCAGCAAGTGTTCCATCCTCATCTGAGTCCACCACAATATAATCATATTCTTTAGAATACTTATCTATAAGTGACTTAAATATCATTATCTCATCATCTGTCACAACACCATCTTCATTGATACCTGTAAATATAAGGTTCAAATTCTTGTGATTAGTTACACAGACTATTTCTTCATTCTTCTCAGGTCTTTTAATATAATCAAGCACACCCTTCGCACTCTTGCCAAGCTTATACTTTCCAAGAAATACATCTGTCCTTATATCTCCGTCCACAAAAAGCACTTTATTGCCTTTTTCCATAATATTATAGGCTATTTTAAATGTATCCACCTTACCGCCAAGCACTGCAAATGCTTTGTGATTTCCAAGTCCCTCTATAATATTATCTGTTATTTCTAAAAGACTTTCTGCTTGTGTTTCTGATGTTTTAACTAATTTGTCAACATTTACACTATACATACGACTTCACCCTTTTAACTACTTTCTTATTGTACCTAAAATTCTGAACCTTCTGCTTTCAGAATTAACCTCTTCGCTATCATTTATATCTGTATTATTGTTCAAATCTGTATTATTGCCTGCATTATTAAGCTGAGCCTTATCAACTTCTGCTCCAACGGCTGAAACCACTGGTTCACTTACAACATTAGCTTTCTGGCTGGCTGCATCAGACTCTTGTGCTGACTGGTCTGCCTCATTGACTGGCTCTGCAGCTTTAACTTCCTGTACTGGCTTTTCAACTTCTACAGCACTAGCTAAGGTCTCCGTTCTGGCTGGTACTTCTGCACTAGAGGATTGTTCTGCATCGACTGGTGCTTCTACACTAACAGACTGTCCTGTGCTGACTGGTGCTTCTACACTAGCAGACTGTACTGTGCTGTCCGGTGCTTCTACGCTAGCAGACTGTGCTGTGCTGACTGGTGCTTCTACGCTAGCAGACTGTACTGTACTGGCTGATGCTGGCTTTACGTTCTTGTTGGCATTATCCAGCTGTGTGCCTGCATTATCCTCACTTATAGTAGCTGCCACTTCCGCCTGTGCCTCATAATCGGCTTCGTCCTCTGCTTCTTCTATTGTATCTGTATCTTTTAATATATCTTCGTCCTGAGCAGCCTCGCGAAGAATATCCTCATCCAAATCTTCTTCATCACCAGCTTCATAGACTGGCTTTTCATCCTCTATATTAATAAGGATATCTTCATCTTTATTCTTCTTATTAGAATGTTTCAAAACCTTTTCTTTCTTATCTTTAGATGTTTCAATTAAATCTGGCTTGTGGTCAATATATTCCACATTACCAAATCTTCTCTCATATTCAAATTCGTGGTTAAAATCTTCATCCTTTGACTTAAATGCACTTATGCAAAGGCATACAATTATCTCTATAAAAAGACATACTGCACTTGCAATGGCTGTAATTATAATTGTATTTCTGTATAAATCCGGCTTAAATGCTACACCTGTAGATGTACCCTCTGATAATATCTGAATTGACTTAACCGGTATTATAGATGTTGTCTTAACTGCTGTTGTAGCTACCGCATCAACATATTTTTTTGCTGTGTTCTGGTCTGGATTAACACATTTAATCTCTACTATATTACTGTTAGCAGGCGATGAAACTGTTAAATACTGTGCTATATCCTCTGATGTTCCTGCCACTCTTTGTGCTGCAGATATTACCACACTGCTCTTGAAAATAATAGTAAAATCTTCCTTCAACCCACCATTATTGGCTCTTATTGAAGCCTCATTTTCTTCTCCAGGCACAACATATAACTGTGTTGTCGATTCATACATTGGATATATCATCTTGTTCTCGTACATATATCCGCCTACTCCACTAAGAATTGCTACTAATATTAATATTAGCACACACCTTGAAAATCTCTTCATGTCCTTCTCCTTCTTAACATATTATCTTAATTTCCACTACTGCTGTGGATAATAGTACCATCTTATAGCTGTTATTACGCCATTGTTATCTATATCAAATGCTATCTGTGCAAAATCATCATCTACTGATGCAGTTCCATTTTTATAGTCAGGTGCAAAATATGTAAATTCTATTATATAATTATCTGCTGTTTCATCACTGTCATAACCATTAAAATTAATTAATCCATAAGCAATTGCATCTTTGGTATTAACCTTGTCAAGCTCATCTAGTGTAAAGCTTCCATATAGATATTTACCCAGCACTGCTGTGCTGTCATCTGATGTATAATAATTATTCTTATAGTCTTGATCCCTGTAATATACGCTTAATATTGAGTCAACCGACATACCGACCTTAAGTCCTCTTGAAAATACATCCTTATCGCTTACTGATGCCGCCGCTGTCAGCTTATATGTACCATTTTCATTCTTTCCAGCCGTTCTTCCGTCATCTGTGAACTTTACAAATATAAGCGTTAAATCATTGTAAGAACATACCTTTTCTAAATATTCCGCTTCAGCATTAGTGTCCTTCTCTGTAGACTCATATTCTGATACCGGTGTGCCATATATATTCTTAACTGCCTCTTCTGTCATCATATATTTAAGCGAATTAATCGTTAAATCTGTATATTGGAACTTGGAAGCCTTGCTTTCTTCCACTGTAGCATATTCCTTATAACTTGTTATATCTTCA